>QMCD01000656.1_pt1 | contig 41485 bp, 30 predicted proteins | sample 1821841 | NCBI WGS metagenome assembly QMCD01 (sample SAMN01991225, study PRJNA193472) | Termite gut metagenome, whole genome shotgun sequencing project. | isolation source: worker | host: Macrotermes natalensis
AGGGGGAGGTGGTAGGTAAAATAAATACCTATTAATCATAACTCTAAGGAATTCTTTCACCTACCACCTCCCCCCTTACGGGGTACTCCTCCTCCCAGGAGGAGAATAGAGTTACTACTGATTACGAACAACATGCGAAACTTAAATTTATAACTCTTAAGTGTGATAAGTTATCTTCAAATAGAGAATCTGACTAAGTCATTCGGTGACTTGGTTTTGCTTGAAAATGCTTCTTTCGGTATAGCCGAAGGGCAACGTATCGGATTGATTGCCAAGAACGGTAGCGGCAAAACTACCTTGTTGGATATCATTGCCGGAAAGGAAGGTTATGATAACGGAACTATTTCTTTCCGTCGTGACCTCAGAGTGGGATATCTGGAACAAGACCCGCGATATCCGGAGGAACTGACAGTTCTGGAGGCCTGCTTCCATCATGGCAACAGCACGGTGGAACTGATTAAGGAATACGAGCGTTGCATGGAGACGGAAGGCCATCCCGGACTGGACGAAATACTGGTACGCATGGAACATGAGAAAGCGTGGGACTATGAGCAAAAAGCCAAGCAAATCCTTTCGCAATTGAAGATACGTAACTTCGACCAACCGGTGAAACACCTTTCCGGCGGGCAACTGAAACGTGTGGCACTTGCCAATACTCTCATCACCGAGCCGGACTTGCTGATATTGGATGAACCGACCAACCACCTCGACCTCGACATGACCGAATGGTTGGAGGAGTATCTGCGTCGCACGAACCTCAGCCTGCTTATGGTGACGCACGACCGCTACTTCCTCGACCGTGTCTGCACCGAAATCATTGAAATAGACAACCGTCAGATTTATCAATATAAAGGAAACTACAGTTATTATCTGGAGAAACGGCAGGAGCGGATTGATGCTACGAATGTTGAAATAACCCGTGCCAACAACCTGTATCGCACCGAACTGGAATGGATGCGCCGTATGCCCCAGGCGCGTGGTCATAAAGCGCGTTATCGGGAAGAGGCTTTCTATGAATTGGAGAAGGTAGCCAAGCAGCGCTTTAACAATGACAGCGTAAAACTGGATGTGAAAGCATCCTACATAGGTAGCAAAATATTCGAGGCAGACCATCTGTACAAATCATTCGGCGACCTGAAGATACTGGAAGATTTCTCCTATATCTTTGCCCGTTACGAGAAGATGGGTATTGTGGGGAATAATGGTACGGGTAAATCTACCTTTATCAAAATCCTGATAGGAGAGCAGAAGGCGGATAGCGGAACGATTGATATCGGTGAAACCGTGCGCTTTGGCTATTACTCGCAGGATGGTCTGCAATTTGATGAGCAGATGAAGGTGATTGATGTTGTGCAGGATATCGCTGAAGTCATAGAACTGGGTAACGGCAAGAAGCTGACTGCCTCCCAATTCCTGCAACATTTCCTCTTTACTCCCGAAACCCAGCACAGCTATGTGTATAAGCTAAGTGGCGGAGAGCGCCGCCGCCTGTATCTGTGTACGGTGCTGATGCGTAACCCCAATTTCCTTGTATTGGATGAGCCTACCAACGACCTGGATATCATCACGCTGAATGTGCTGGAAGAATACTTGCAGAACTTCAAGGGTTGTGTAATGGTTGTGAGCCACGACCGTTATTTTATGGACAAAGTGGTAGACCACTTGCTGGTGTTCAACGGTGAGGCGGATATTCGCGACTTCCCCGGAAACTACACCCAGTATCGTGATTGGAAAGATGAAAAAGACCGTCAGGAAAAGGAAAAAGAGAAGGAAGCTGCTAAACCGCAGGAAGACAAAACCGCCAGGATACGCCTGAATGAGAAACGCCGGATGTCTTTCAAGGAGAGAAGGGAGTTTGAGCAGTTGGAGGAGGAGATTGCAGCTCTGGAAGAAGAAAAGAAAACCATCGAAACAGCCTTGTGCAGTGGAACTTTATCTGTAGAAGAGTTGACAGCGAAGTCGAAACGTTTGCCCGAAGTTACGGATATGATTGACGAAAAGACCATGCGCTGGCTGGAACTCAGTGAAATAGAATCGAACTGAAGTTCGAAATTAATAATGAAAGAATTAATAATGAAAGAATTGAGATGACGGGTACCGGAAATTTAACTAATTATCATAGTCATAGTCTGTACTGTGACGGACGCGCCAATATGGAAGACTTTGTCCGCTTTGCCGTGAGCAAGGGCTTTACGTCATACGGTTTTTCTTCACATGCCCCGTTGCCATTTTCTACCGCATGGACGATGGAGTGGGATTCCATGAACGACTATCTGGCTGAGTTTCACCGTCTGAAAGCTAAATATGCCGGGCAGATAGAACTGTATATCGGTCTGGAGATTGATTATCTGAATGAAGAAAGCAACCCGTCCGTTGCCTGTTTCCGTGAACTGCCGTTGGATTACCGTATCGGTTCGGTGCACCTGCTTTACAATGACAAAGGGGAAGTGGTGGATATAGATGTCTCGGCGGATAAATTCCGCACTGTTGTAGACAAAGAATTCGGTGGTGATATCGTAAGGGTAGTGCATCTTTATTACGAGCGTTTGATGCGCATGGTCGAGCTGGGTGGTTTTGATATCGTAGGCCATGCCGACAAGATACATTACAATGTTACCGCCTACCGTTCAGGACTGCTTGACGAGCCTTGGTATGATGCCTTGATACAGAAGTATTTCGACGCTATTGCCCGGAAGGGATATATCGTGGAAGTCAACACAAAAGCCTATCTTGAGTTAGGTGTTTTCTATCCCGATGAACGCTATTTCCATACCTTGCTTGAGAAAGGTATCCGCGTACAGGTGAACAGCGATTCCCACTATCCGGAGCGTATAAACAACGGACGCCCGCAAGCTTTGGCAGCCCTGCAAGCGTCCGGTTATCGCACTGTCACGGAGTTACACGATAATCAGTGGAAAGATGTTTTGAATTATGAATTTTGAATTATGAATTATGAATGGCTATGCAGCATGATTGCGCAGCCATTCAAAATTCAAAATTCATAATTCAAAATTCAAAACACTATTCTTTCTTCAACAGAAACTCCTCAATCACCTTCTTGTAAGTAGCCTTATCGGCTGCTCCACGGAAAAGCTGTGGTTCTCCTTCCATCGGGAGGAATACGAAAAGAGGAATACTGGTTGCATTGAATAAAGCGGCAAGTTCGCGTTCCTTGTCCACATTCACCTTGTAGATTATGATTTTGCCGGCATACTCCTTTGCCAACTCTTTCATGATGGGAGCTGTCATACGGCAAGGACCACACCAGTCGGCATACAGGTCAATGATAGCAGGTTTGTCACCTTTGTATTTCCACTCCTGGGATTTCTCGTAATCGAATATGTCCTTGATGAACATATCCTTGTTCATTACGATAACTTCACCGCTTTCGGCTTCTTTTTGTTCAGAGTCATTGAGCTGTGTTTTGGCTTCGTTCGGTGATGTTTTAGCCCCATCCTTGCAAGCAAATGTGAGTATGCTTGCAAGAATCAGGACTGTGCATGTCACTATTTTCTTCATTTCTTTGTTTTTATGAATTTTGTTCGATGACAGTTTGCAGTTCACTGCCTTTGATAACTCCGGAATGACGCCAAACAGCCTCACCCTTTTTGAATACAATGAATGTCGGCACAGCCTGTATGCGATATTTGACAGCCAGTTCATCATGCTGGTCTATGTCTATTTTTACGATACGTGCAGTTTCACCTATTTGCTCCTTCAATGCTTCCAGTACCGGATGCATAGCCTTACAGGGATTACACCATGTGGCAAAGAAGTCTACTAAAACGGGCTTTTCTGATTGTATAAGTTCTTCAAATTTTTCCATAACTTTTTCCTTTCTGTTATTACTATAAATTCTTTTGTTTATATTGAAACACTATCTGTAGATAGAAACATATTACTGTATGTTTTGTTCACGCGCTACTGGCTACCGGCTTACTCCGCAATCGTCAACTCCTTGATAATGTGCGACGCCCCGGCATACTTTTCTATAATAAATAATGTATAGCGGATATCCACGCAAGCGGCACGCTGTGAAGACGGGCGGAAAGCAATATCTCCCGTGAGTCCCTCGTAGTTGCGGTCGAAGGCTGTACCTATCAGTTCGCCCTTGGCGTTGAACACCGGACTGCCGGAGTTACCACCCGTATTATCCGTGTTCACAATGAAGCAGATGGGCATCTCGCCGTTGGGCATGGCATAGCGCCCGAAGTCCTTGGACTGATACAGTTGCTTCAGCTTGGCAGGAACCACAAACTCCCAGTTATTGGGGTCTTCCTTCTCCATGGCACCTTTGAGGGTGGTGTAGTAACTGTACTCCACACCATCCGCCGGTTCGTAAGGCAATACTTTGCCATACGTGAGGCGCAGGGTGGAGTTTGCATCCGGATAAATGGGAGTGCCTGCACTCTGTTTCATGTCTGTCATGCCTTTCACCCAAACTTTGTGCGCGGCATTGTAGTTCTTGTTGGCGTCTGTCATGGCGAGGGCCGTTTGCAGCAATCCGTCGGTGATGGAGTGCTTGAGGAGTATCATCCAGTCGAAGGCCAGCTTGTAGGAGCCGGGCTTGCGGATGAACTTCTCGAAATTCTCCTTTTTCCCGAAGACGGAATAGTCGAAGCAAGCATCCACGAAAGCGTCACTATTGCCTTTGAAGCGTTTGTCGATGACTTCGAAGATGCTGATGCGCTGTTCTGCCGGAATGTACTTCATGTAAGTCTGCAACATTTTCTTGGCAACGATGCGCTCCACTTCGGGGAAGGGGACGGAGGCGAAGTATCTGTCGGCAACCACTTTCAGGCTGTCGGTGGCAGACTGGATGCGGACTTTGTCTTTGCTCTTCAGAGCAGTCAGCATGGTGGCGGTGTTGGGGATGCGCATAAAGTCAAGCCCGGTGACCAGCGCCTCCTGAATGGCTTGCTGATGATAAAGCGCAGGGCGGCGGTGGCGGACGATGTCGCGTATCCGGTCGAATGCCTTCTGATAAGAATCATCGCCCTGTTCGCGGCCGCAGGCAAGGAGTTGTTCCTGTTGCGCGCGCTTAGTGTCGAGTACCTTGAGGCGGACAAGTCCTTCGTTCATACCGATGGCGTTTTTCCAGTAGTTGGCAGACGATGCGTACTTGCTGGCGTAGTGGATGCGCACGGCAGGGTCTTTCTGCATCTCTTCCATCAGCGCTTCCTGGCGAACGCCGCGTACGTGGTGACGCATAAAGTTGGTGGTCTCCATACGCTCCTCCACTTCGTCGGAAATCATATAGCGCCAGTTGCGTCCGGGGAAGCCCATGACGAACGTGAAATCGCCTTCCTTATATCCGGCAAGGCTGATGGTGAGGTGTTTCTTCACTTTCAGGGGGACGTTGTCCCTGGAGTAGCCTGCCGGATTCCCGTCCTTGTCGGCATAGATGCGGAACAGGGAGAAGTCGCCCGTCTGACGTGGCCACATCCAGTTGTCGGTGTCGGCGCCAAACTTGCCGATGGACGAGGGAGGCGCGCCTACCATGCGTATGTCGCTGTACGTGGTCTTTATAAAGAGGTAATAGCGGTTTCCGCCGTAGAAGGCTTTCAGTTCCAGCTTGCGTCCGGGAGTCAGGGCGATGCCTTGCTCGGAGGAGAAACGTTCGGACACTTCTGCCAGATACCTGGGCGATAGATAGTTCGTACCGTTCGGGTCGGGGTCTATCTTTAACTGTTGGTTGACGTAGTCGGTGACGTCCAGTATCTCGTCGATGTAGGTCACGGTGAGTCCTTTGCAGGGAAGTTCTTCCTGGCGGTTCATAGCCCAGAAACCATTCGTGAGATAATCGTGCTCCACCGTACTGTGTTGCTGGATGGAGCCGTAACCGCAGTGATGGTTAGTCAGTACCAGGCCTTCGGCGGAGATGACTTCGCCGGTGCAGCCGCCACCGAAGTGGATTACGGCATCTTTCAGGGCAATGCCATCGGGGTTATAAATCTGGTTGACGGGTATGAGCAATCCCAGTTCCGTCATGGCGACCTCGTTCTGCTTTTGCAGGTCGGTCAGCATCCACATGCCTTCGTCGGCGCGGGCAAGCAGCCCTGCGGATGTAATGAATAGTGATAATAAAAATCGTCTCATATATAAGTCATTAGAGGTGCATTCGAAGTGTGTTGGAAGTGCATAAAAAGTGCGTTAGAGATAGCTCTGCGAGGGGGGTATCTAAGTATACGACTGAAATAGTCTAAGTATACGACTGAACCTATTTCACTATACGACTGAAATAGGCTCAGTCGTATAGTGAATTGGGCTTAGTATGAGAGCCATCTCTCCGCAGGTAGTCAGACTACTCTATTATGTTCATTTCCTTTATCAGATGTTCGCATCCGCCCAGCTTTTCGAGGATGAACAGCACGTAGCGAATGTCGAGGTTGATGCAACGTTGCAGGTTGTTGTCGAAGCTGATGTCGCCGCTCAGCGACTCCCAGTTGCCGTCGAATGCGCAGCCTATCAGTTCGCCGTTGGCGTTCAGCACCGGGCTGCCGGAGTTGCCGCCGGTAATGTCGTTGGTGCTGAGGAAGCAAACGGGCATGTCGCCGTTGGGCAAGGCATAGCGTCCGAAGTCTTTGTTCAGTATCAGTTCTTTCAGTTTGGCGGGCACGTTGAACTCGCGGTTTTCGGGATTTTCCTTCTCCAGAATACCGTCCGTGGTGGTGTAGTATTTGTAGTGCACGGCGTCGCGCGGGTCGTATGATTTCACGTTGCCGTACGTCAGACGGATGGTGGAGTTGGCGTCCGGATACGAGGGCACGGGTTCTTTCATCTCGCCCAAACCGCGGATGTAGGCTTTGTGCAGCAGTGCCAGTTCTTTGGAAGTGGCGTTCAGTTCCTGTGCCAGAGACGTCAGTTTTTCAATCTTGGCGCGGGAGTACTGGGTTGCCAGGTCTTTGTCGATAGCTTTCACGGTGGGCTTCTTCACGAACTTGTCGAAGTTGGCCTGGTTGGCGAGGATGGAGTTGTTGTACATGGCGTCGATGTAGGCGTTGTAATCGCCCTTGAACTCCTTCTCGATGGTCTGGTAGAAGGCGGGGCGCTGCTCTGCCGGAGTGACGTCGGCATATACGGGGAAGATGGCTTTAGCCACCCGGCGGTCTACTTCGTGGTCGTAGTCCTTGTTGTGGATGCCGGCGTAGGCTGCTTTGAGTTGCTCCAGTGACTTGTTGATGAGTGAATCGTTCTTTTCTTCCAGTCCTCTCTTCAGATTGTCCATTATCATATAGGTGCTGCCGAATTCGATGGCGCCGCTGAATGCTTCTGTCAGGTAGTAGTACTGGCGGGTGAGGGGCATTGTGCGGTTCACGATGGCATCTATTTTGCCGACTACGCCTTCATACTCAGGTTTGCCTTGGGCGAATCCGGCGAATTTCTTCTCCTGTTCTGCCTTGGTGCCCAGTACGTCGTTGTCAACGATGGCCTTGTTCATGCCGATGGAGTTCTTCCAGTAGTTGCTGCTTCCGGCGTACTTGTTGGCGTACTGTATGCGGGTCTTGTCGCTGGCAGCCATCACCTCTTTCAATACGGCGAGGCGTGCGCCGCGGATGGTGATGCGTGGCTGGTTTTGCGATTCCATGCGTTCTTTTACCTCCGATACGGTGAGGTAGCGGCTGGTGCTTCCGGGGAATCCCATTATCATGGCGTAGTCGCCTTCTTCGAGTCCTTTGATGGAGATGGGCAGGAACTTCGGAGTGCTGAGCGGTACGTTCGAGGCGGAGTACTCTGCGGGGTCGCCGTTGGCGTCGGCATAGATGCGGAACATGGAGAAGTCGCCCGTGTGACGCGGCCACATCCAGTTGTCTGTTTCTCCGCCGAACTTACCGATGGAGGAAGGAGGGGCTGCAACCATACGGATGTCGGTATACACCTTTTTATATATCATGTAGAATTTGTTGCCCGCATAGAATGGCAGTGCCTGTACTTCGATGCCTTTCTTGCCTTTCAGGTCGCTTTTCTCGAACAGTTCGTTGGCGAGTCTGGTGAGGTAGGGGCGTGTCATGGCGGTGACTTCGTCTACTTCGCCGGCGTCTATTTTCCGGTTAACGATGTCGGTAATGTCTTCGATGCGGTCGACAAACTGGAACTTCAGTTTCGGTGTAGGCAGTTCTTCGTTGCGAGTTTTTGCCCAGAAGCCGTCGGTCAGGTAGTCGTGCTCCACGCTGCTGTGTTGCTGGATAGAGGCGTAACCGCAGTGGTGGTTTGTCAGGATGAGTCCTTCGGGTGAGATGATTTCGCCCGTGCATCCGCCTCCGAAGATGCCTACTGCGTCTTTGAGTGACACTCCGTTGGGGTTGTAGAGGTCGTCTGCTTCCAGGTTCAGACCTTGTTTCTTCATTAAATCAATGGAGTTCTGCTGCTTTATTAGTTGCAGTAACCACATTCCTTCGTCGGCACGTACTGTAGAGCCGAATGCGAGCGCTGCGAGCGCTGCTAAACAGGTTTTGATTTTCATTGTTGTTTAATTATTTAATTTTTGTAAGTTGTTTGTAAGTTAAGTACTGGATTTAAATAAGTTTATACTATATATGCTTTTATAAAAGCTGATAATCAGAAATATGCTCATAAAAATAATATAAACTAATTCATGTCTTGTACTTACAAGTATGTTTTGTAAGTTGTCTGTATGTTGCAGAAGTATCTCTATTAGCTTCGCTGACAGATTATTTAATTTCTTCCAGCAAAGTACGTTCCCCTCCTTCCGGGAGGAGGGGTGTCTGCAGGGCGGGGTGGTAGGCGAAAAGAATTCCTTAGATTTATGATAAATAGGTATTTATTTCACCTACCACCTCCCCCTACGGGTACTCCTCCTCCCGGGAGGAGGAGAATTGAGATACTTCTGATTCTGTTCTGATAGATTTATTACTCATCACATTGGCAGGCAGGCGTTGATTCATCAGTTCATTCTTCATGAAATCCATATAGGGGGCTACATGGCTGAAGAAACGGTGATAGCCCTTGCACAAGTAATTCAGCCCCGGTTCTCCGCTTGCTGTTTGTACAAAACGGTTCTTGGGGCATTCGCCGTTGCAGGCAAACAGCCATTCGCATTCCCGGCATTGACGGGGTAATGAGGACTGTTTCGCTTGTCCGAAAGCTTGTTGCTTTTCGCCGTACATCATTTCTACCAGAGTCTTCTGATAGATATTACCTAATTTATATTCGGGGAATACGAAGTGATCGCACGAATACACATCACCGTTGAATTCCATCACTCCGGCATGTCCGCACGTCTTTGCCAGGGTGCAGACGCCGGGTTGTTCGCCTATCCAGTTGGCCAGGGTAGAATCGAACAACTGTATATAATAGGTGCCCACATCCTTTTTTACCCATTCGTCGAAGATGGTGCAAAGGAAATTACCCCATTGTTCGGGGGTGACAGAGAAGTCTGCTAACTCGGCTAAATCTTTTGAGTCGGTAGGCGAGGCAAATGGTTTGGTGGGCGAGGCAAGATGCCGTCCGTCCTGGTACTGGAATATCCGTTCCACGATAGGGGCAAACTGAATGTAACGGCAACCTATTTCTTTGAAGAAGTTGTAAAACTCCAGCGGATAGTCGGCATTGTAGTCGTTCACTACTGCCATGCCGTTCCATTCTACTCCGTGTTTTTTCAGCAGGTTGATGCCCTGCATTACTTTTATAAAGGAAGGTTTTCCTTGCTTGTTCTTGCGGTATTCGTCATGAAACTCTTGTGGGCCGTCGATGGAAACGCCTACTAACCAATTGTTTTCGCGGAAGAACTCACACCATTCATCCGTTAGCATGGTTCCGTTAGTCTGTATGCAGTTGTCTATGGTACGTCCGCGGGCATATTTCTTTTGTAGTTCCATTGCTTTTTTGTAGAAAGACAACGGGCGCATCAAGGTTTCTCCGCCATGCCAGGTGAACAATACTTGCGGCATGGTTTGCGAATTGATGTATTCTTCAATGAACTTTTCCAATAACTCCTCGCTCATTACATGCTTGGGGGTGCTCTGATACAGTTTGCTCTTTTCCAGGTAATAACAGTAGTCGCAGGCAAGGTTGCATATCGCGCCTACCGGTTTCAGCATCACATACAGAGGTTTGGCAAAAGGAGCATAAGTTGGCATGGTAAGGAATCTATGATTTCAATTATGTGATTTACATTTTGTTAGTTATCACTGCAAAAATAAATAAACTACCTGAAATAACCTTTCTTTTTCTCTTCATTATAAGGTTTATTAATGGAAAAAAGAGAGCAACATTTAAATATTGATAAAATGTTTCCTTACAGCCCGAATAGGTTGTACCTTTGTGACGTATTTCATATAAATCGTTTCCCGCATGATAAAACAGAATGTGAGCCGTATTTTTCCCTTAGTGCTATTGCTTGTGCTTTTCGCATCGTGCAGTCGTAAGTATAAGGTTGATGGTGTATCGTCGGTGACCAGTTTCGACGGAAAGATGTTAATGTTTAAAACGCTTCGTGACGGACAATGGATAACAGTTGATTCGGCGGAGGTGGTACATGGTTTGTTCTCTGCAAGTGGTCCATTGGATTCTGTGATGATGGTGACACTCTACATGAATGATGAGGCTATCATGCCTTTGGTACTTGAAAGAGGTAAGATTGAAGTTTCCATATCCAATTCCCAACTTACAGCTAAAGGTACACCGTTGAATAATGCCTTGTATGAGTTCATTGAAAAGCGCAATGAACTTGAGTTGAAGATTGAAGAACTGGAAAGAAAAGAGGCGCGCATGGTACTGGACGGCGCTGCCTTGGATGATATCCACGAACAACTGGCAAAGGAAGGCGAGGTTCTGATAAAAGAGATGAATGACTATGTGAAAGGCTTCATCACTACAAATTATGAGAATGTCCTCGGCCCTAGCGTATTCATGATGGTGTGCGGCACCTTGCCCTATCCTGTGATGACTCCGCAAGTGGAGGATATCATCCGGACTGCCCCCCAGTCATTTAAAAGTAATCCTTTAGTGAGAGATTTTCTGGATAAAGCTAAAGAGAACATGAAACTGATTGAGGAGCATCAACGTATGCAGGAGAGTGCTGCTGTCAGGAAATAGCCGCAGTATTTAATGGTCTTGATCCTCATTTGTTATCATTCCTTTGTACTCTTCCGGTAAAGCGCTTTCCACGATAGCGTAAGCTTCGGTCATTGTCGCCTTGACGTTTTCAGGACCTTGTCCCTTAGGAGGGATAGGGTCATGGATAGTCAGTATCATCGGGTGGCGGTATATCCACTTACTTGTGCGGGGAAGAATCTGAAAAGAACCGTCGATGGTGACGGGTACCACTTCCAATTGTAATTCATCAGCCAACTGGAACGCACCTTTTTTGAAATATCCCATGTGTCCGGTGAATGTACGCGCGCCTTCCGGGAATACCACTAATGATACGCCATCTTTAAGCGAGGCTTTTGCCTGCTGAATCGTCTCCAATACTTTCTTTGGGCCGGAGCGGTCTACGAAGATGTGTCCTGCGCTTTCGCATGCTTTTCCTACAAATGGAATTTTCCGCAGGCTCTTTTTCATCATCCATTTAAAGTTGCGTCCCAGAAATCCGTAAATCAGGAAGATATCGAATGCCCCCTGATGATTAGGTACAAATACGTACGACGTTCGTTTATGGATTTTCTCACGACCGCGCACCTTTACAGGGATAAGTAGAAATACACAAATCAGTTGTGACCATATTTTTCCGGGGTAATATCCCCAGATGTGCGCGCCACCTATCAGAGAACCGATAATTGTAACCAAAGCGGTCAGGATAGTTAATACCAGCAGAATCGGCAATGCAAAACATATTTGATAGATATAGTAGAGTACCTTCATTGATGTAGTATTTTGCCGCAAACTTACATATTTTTTTTTGTATTATATGCCGGTAAAATAAAGAAAAATAGCTAATTGCGCAATGTTATTACTGTAATCTCAGGCCATGCCCCGAAACGGAATGGTAATCCTACATAGCCGATACCAATGTTAACATATAATCCCCTGCTACCATCGGTATATAATCCTCCCCATTCGGGATATATCAGTGAAGAGAGTGAACGTCCGAACACAATAGCCTGCATGGCATGAGTATGTCCGGCAAGCATTAATTCAATATCCGTATCAGGTAATACTTCACGACGCCAATGCGTGGGATTGTGGCTTAATAAGATGCGGAACATGCTCTCTGTTCCTGTGGATGCTTTTGTCAGGTCGGCAAACTGGGAGAAAGGTGGTTCTCCCTCATTTTCCACACCTATGAGGGCGATACTGTCACCTTGATGATGCAGTACACTGTGCTCATTTTTTAATAGTTTCCACCCCATAGCCTGTTCTTTATGTACCAGGCTATCCATATTGTTCTCCTGATCTTTCTGACTTTTCCAGTGGTAATAACTTCCATAATCGTGATTACCTAATATGGAATAAACACCGTCTTTGGCATGCAGTTGTGAAAGAATGTCTTGAAATCCATCCAATTCGAGGCTTCGTTGGTTTACCAGGTCACCGGTAAATACAATTAAATCAGCCTGCTGCTCATTGGCTAATTCTACCATTCTGCGGATAGGTTTCTCATTTTCCACCCAACTGCCGATGTGTATATCCGACAACTGTACGATGCGGTAACCATCGAATGCTTTTGGCAGGTTCGGGTGATGAAATTCCACGTTTTTTACTTCAAATTTACTGATACCTACCAATGTCCCATAGAGGATACTGAAAAAGATAACCATTCCCAGTACTGATCCGACGGCGGTGAACGGGGAACGACGCCAATGCAACAGATAATGGAAAGGTAGCCCTATCAGTGAGCATATCATGAATATAATTTTAGGAACAGTAAGCAAGAACAGGCAAATAGAAAGTCTGCCGATAGCTAATGCATGGTGTGCCATCGCATTTCCGTCCGTACCATTCATTATTATATAGAAACCGATTACCAATAGAAAAGTCGGTATCCAGTATGCGATGCGTAGCCAACGGTTTTTTGTTTTCCGCGCGATGTGCAAAAAATAGATATACAAGTCGGGAATGAATAAAAACAGGATCAGGAGTAGGGTTATTCGGTGCATATATCTTCTATTTCTTCAATATTCTTTTTAATGTCATTGAGGTATCTGTAAGCTACTTTCTTGTAAAGGATGTAGATGACTGCAACATCAAACAATACAAAGAATGTGATTAGTATAGCCTGAATGCCAAAAGATGCTTTATAGTATCCCATTATCCAATAATTGAGTATATTGAATATGATTACCCATGCGGAAATGGCAATAACCTCGTATTTAGTCCATTGACGGAGGGTTGCCGTACGTTGACTGACTACGGCTACCGGCATTTCGTCTATTCGGGTGTTTTTCATCCAGCGATAGTTCCTGTGATCCCACCAGATGCCTGCCAGGATACTAATACCGAGGAATATCATAAGTATATTAATTTTAGGTTGCCATTCTTCGTTAATCTGGAAAACAGACGGTAGCAACCATATAGACAGAAGAAGGACAAGTCCCACTACTCCTATACTTATGGAGAAGCGTTGCCACCCCGTGAGACGCCTGAGGCTTTTGCGAGCGTTTGCCTTATATCCGGCAATCATCTCCGCAATCTGCTTTTCATCTGCAATCTGCTCTTTTTTCAATTGCTCGTCCAGTGCGTTCCAAGATTTCTTTAGTTCATCCAATTCCATATTATTCCTCCTTGTTCATTTTTCTAAGTTTGTCTTTAATCCGGCTGATTCTGGTAGCAACGTTTGTTACTGTCAGACCGGTAATTTCAGCAATTTCTTCGTAGCTTTTTTCTTCCAGATAAAGCAGGATAATGGATTTTTCCAGTTGCCCCAGTCGGTTAATCATCCGATAGAGTTGTTTCAGCATAGCTTGTGTCTCGTCCAATTCCTCCATCCGGTCGGCGTCCTGGCTTAGGGCGACAATTTCGGGGATGTTCTTTTCTTTGCGGATAAAGCTGATACAAGTGTTGAGCGCGATGCGATATATCCAGGTCGAAACCTTACACTCCCGTCGAAATTTGGGGTAAGCTTTCCATATATTGAGCACCACATCCTGATATAAATCATTGATGGTAGCATTGGGCGTAGAGTATAGGTAGCACACCTTATATATGACGCGTTCATACTCCCGTATCACGGATAGGAACTCCTGTTCTATATTCTCCATCGTCTGTTTTTCTTCTTCTTGAATTGCTTTTGCACTGTTAGTCGCAAAGGTAATCAGAAAATCACAGTATTTGAATTATAAATTATGTGAATCAGGAGTTAAAGGAGTATCGCTTCGCTTAGGAGTTATCGCCGTACTAAAACCGTACTAAAACCGTACTAAAACCGTACCAAAACCGTGTCTGCTCCGTACCAGGGCCGTGTCAAAGCATTACCAACTCCGTACCTGCTCCGTATAAAGGTACCCTTATACGACTTTGGTACGGAGTTGGTACGTTGGTACGGACTTGATACGGAGCAGATAGTGTGTGATAAGGCTCGCATCATTCACAGGGCAGGAGTTAGATAACTCCTTTTACTCCTGAATCGCATAAATTATGAATTTTGAATGGCTGCGCAATGCGTGCAATTCCCTGTTTGCTATTGGTTATCAAAATGGCTTCTAAATGAATATTTCTTAAAAAGGGTTTGGTTGCTTTAAAAAATGGTATATCTTTGCGCCAATGATACTACTATACTAACAACATATTTAATGATTATGAAACAACTTATTGGTTTATGTTGCATTGTGCTGTTATCTTTGTCAGCGTGCGACGATGAAATGAAAGAGCCGGTATATCCTCCTTCCGAGGTTAAACTAAATGATGTAAAGTTAATGACTGAACTTACGTACAGAGAGTTGCAGGAGGGGGGAATGAATCCTGAAAATTATGACTTTGCCCGTTTGAGATACTTGTTTTCGGCAGATGTATCTTTAAATCCTTATGAAACGTACGATTGGATTGGATTTTATATATCGCCTAATCGGGATTATCTGAGTAGGGATGTGTGGTCGTCATATAACTATAATATGATGGATATAGCTGCTGAATCCTGGTTCGGTTCACGGATGTGGAATAATTATCGGGAAGATTGGGATGTAGGTATCTATCACTATCGTGCTGTTGCTTTTGCTCAAAGTGATGGTGTAGGCTTTTTGGATAACTGTTTAGAAGGGTATAACGGACATAGTACACTCAGTGAATTAAAGTCTTTCAGAATTCCGGCGAAACGTCTGCCTACTGTCGGAGTGGAAAATTATAACCAGACGCTACGTTTCTATTTCAATACCTATGTTGATTATGGAGTTGGTATTACCAAAATAGGTGTCTGTCTCAATAAGAATGTAAATGTACTGCCCACAATTGAAGATGTAATATGTATGGATGATCTTACCAATGATATTGACGAAGAATTATCTATCCCTCTCTCATCCGTATCATCAGAAGAGTGCTATATACGTCCTTTTATCATTACACAAAATAATGACACAATTTATGGATATGTTCAACGACTTCAATACTAAAAAAACGAAGATGAAAAGACTGATTATAACCATATTCATGGTAGTTGCCGGACTGGCAACTGTCGTGGCACAGACTACGCATGATATAAAAGGTGTAGTAACAGATAAGAATAATGAACCGATAGTAGGTGCATTGGTTACCGTAGAAAATACCAATATCAGCACTATAACCGATGTTGACGGCAAGTTCCTGTTGCAGGATGTACCGATTGATGCTAAAAAAATTGTAGTAGAATCCATAGGTATGGAAACTACAAAAATAAAGACTGACCAGCCGCTCATGATGGCATTGTCCCCTAAGCGTCTTTCGTTGGTGGTAGAAGCAGGATTTGATTGGAGCCGTTATACGGCTGAAGGTGGTGATACTAAAACCGGATACCATGTGGGTATTGGTATGGAAGTACGTATGTCCAAGCGTTGGGCGTTTCGGCCTATGATACAATTGGCAAACAGGGGAACGGAGTATAATTTTGCGGATGGATCATATTATTATAAGGAAACTTGGAATCCGATGATGCTGGATGTACCATTGAATTTCTTGGTGCGTTATAAGCTGGCTCGTAATATGAGTTTTGTATTTTCTTTTGGTCCGGTATTCTCGTATGGAATCGGCGGTAAAACGAAAATTACCGGAACCGATATGGAAGACACTGAGTATGATATTTACTCCGGTAGCCAGGATAAGACAGGCCATGCATTGCTGAATCCATTCAGTTTAGGCTTTAATTATGGCGTAGGTATTGAATACCGGAAGTTTATGATTAACTTTTCAGGAAAAAACATGCTACTTGATAGCGAAACAGGCTATGGGCAAGAACATAACTTTGTGCTGGGTACCGGTGTTTCATACCGTTTTTAACTGTCTCACCGAATGTCGAATAAATAAAAGAATACTATAATGAAACGAATTATTATATTGGCTATCGTGGGACTCTGTATTTCGGGGACTACCATGGCGCAGGGACAAAAATTGAAGGGTAGACTTATTGATAAAGACTACTATCCGGTAAAGAATGCCAAAGTAACTGTAAAAGGAACTAACATAAGTACTACTTCTGACAAAAACGGAAATTTTTATGTAGAAGGTGTGCCTATGCGACTTGACTCCGTCCAGTTGGAAAAGGGAAAAAGAGATATAAGCGCGGCTACGCCTATAAAGATTGAAATGGCTGACCAGGTTATTGCGAAGCGTTTTTCTTGGTTTATGAAAGCAGGTATCGGTTTTGACTATGGTTCGGGACAAGATATGGAAATTATGGATAACCCTTCTTATTCCTTTGGGGTGGGTGTTGATTGGAAACTCTCCAAGCATTGGACTTTACAGCCTGCCCTTTATTTTGTGCATCGGGATGTGAGAGTGGGGGAATCTAGCTTCAGACAGTATTATGATGATCAAAATATATCTTATTTTTCGGATGCAAGATGTTCATATAATAGTATAGAATTACCGTTACTTTTTGCTTTAAAGTATCGTTTGGGACATAATTCGGGAATTGTAATAAACATGGGATCTTATGTTGCTTATGGAGTTAGCGGAACCGCGAGCGGATATTTTGATAATAGCGGTTACCAGTATAAAGAATCCTTTAATATGTTTGACAAAGACAGATTTGCTGTAGGATTGGCTTATGGAGTAGGATTTGAATTTAATCATATTCTTGTGGGAGCTTCAGGACGCTTAGGAATTTTGCCTGATGGTCTTGATTCTGATACCCATATCGGAGTAATGTTTGAGATCGGATACCGGTTCTGAAATCTGTGATTATCATCATAAATAAAATCCCGTTTGGTGTTATATCAAACGGGATTTTATTTATGATGATAATTCAGTATTAAGCTCTATTTGGTTTCAGCAAGCGATACATTTGGTTTCAACATGCAATACACTTAGTTTCAATAGGACGAAACATTTTGTTTCAATACGATGGAACTTTTGTTTCAATACGATGAAACATTTTGTTTCAATACGATGGAACATTTAGTTTCAATGCGATGGAACTTTTGTTTCAATACGATGGAACACTTAGTTTCAATGCGTAGAAACAAAATGTTTCTCACTGTGAAACTACCAGCGGAACCTAATCCGGTGTGGACAATATCACTATGCCAATATGGACGATATGCGGAGTGAGGGGTGAGGGTAGAATCGCTCAAAACCCTGGGAGGGAGTTTTAGAGCCTGTTTAAATTTTCCTCAAAAAGTTTTTTATTCAGCTTGTTTTGAGTTTATTTTCGGTCTGTTTTTCTGTTTTCACTCGTCACATAGCCCGCGCTATGCTCCTCATAAAAACAGAAAAACATCCTCAAAAATAACTCTCAAAACAATGCTGAGCAAAATTTAAACAGGCTCTTAGCTTTTTAGAGTTTATGTTCTATCATAACCCTCTATTTCGGGACAAATCATAAGTTTGCCGCCAGATACTTTTTAATCTCCGCTACCGGAATCCCTCTGCGACGTGCATAGTCCTCCAACTGGTCATTCCCTATTTTACCGACGGCAAAATAACGCGCGGCGGGATGCGCCAGCATCAAACCGCATACGGTGGCGTGAGGACGCATCATTCCATTTTCAGTCAAGGTGATGCCTATTTGTTCCATGTGCAAGAGTTCATTCAACAGAAAATTGACTGACTGGTCGGGCAAGGAAGGATATCCCACAGCAGGACGAATGCCCTGAAACGCCTCTTTCAGTAATTCAGGTATAGTGAGATTTTCATCTTTGGCATATCCCCACGCAACTTTACGTACATATTCGTGCATTTTTTCGGTAGCAGCTTCGGCAATGCGGTCGGCAAGGGTTTGCACTAACATGCGCTTGTAGGGGTCATTTGCGTACAATAGCTCTATGCCTTTATCGCAAGAAGCAGCGAAAATGCCCACAGTATCAGGGATACCCGAAGAAACAGGGCGTACAAAGTCGCTGAGACACAAGAATGGGTTGCCGTCCGGGTGAGGCGTTTGCTGGCGGAGCAAGGGGAAGACGGTATTGTCCAACAATAAATTATCCTCGTCGGAATTGGCCTTGCAAAGGTGGAAGATAACACGTACCCGGAAATCCGCATCCAAGTGATTAAGCATCCGGTTGGCTTCCTTGAACAGCCGCATGGCTTCCGCCGCTTTGTTTCGTTCTTCTTCGGGAAAAGTGGTGAGCCAGGAAGCGCGGCAGGCATCACAGTCGTGAATACCGGCAATTGCGGCAAAGCGCGGCTGGAATCCCCATGCATGGAAAAAGTAAATCCAATTAATGTAAGGGGCGACATCGTGAATAGCGTACACCAACACTTTCGTCATAAATCAAAACGCAGTTCTTCGCCCCGGTACGTATCGTCCACTTGTCCGTCACCGTATATCAGATGACCGTTTGCAAAAGTCTTTTCCACCTTCCACTGGAAAGTGTGTCCTTCAAGCGGACTCCAGCCGCATTTGCTGAGAATGTCATTAGCATTCACTTCCCACGGCTCATTATGGCGGACGAGTACAAGGTCGGCCTGATAACCTTCGCGGATATAACCACGTTGGCGGATGCCGAATATCACGGCAGGAGCATGGCACATCCTTTCAACGACTGTTTCGATAGTGAATATACCTTTGTCTACAAGTTCGAGCATACTGACTAATGAGTACTGAATCATGGGCATACCCGACATTGCTTTCAACGCGCCTCCTGCCTTTTCATCAAGCAGGTGAGGAGCGTGGTCGGTAGCAATCACATCGATAATTCCGATACTGGCAGCATGACGTAAAGCGTCGCGGTTATTTTTTCTCTTGATTGCAGGATTGCACTTAATACGGGTTCCCAATGTTGCGTAATCCGAAAAGCTAAATAACAGATGTCCTACACAAGCCTCAGACGTAATACGTTTCTCCGCTAAAGGCGCATCACTGAGTAGTTGCAATTCGCGGGCGGTAGAAACATGAAGCAGGTGCAGTCGTGATCCAGCTATAGTAGCCATGCGGACTGCAAGTTCGGACGATTCGTAGCAGGCCGTTACGGAGCGTATGGTTGGGTGTTTGTCAATAGGAATATCCGGTTCATTGCGGTATTTTTCTTTGTTAACCTTGGTATTCTGATTAATAATATCCTGGTTTTCGCAATGCGCGGCAATCAGCATATCCGTTCCATCGAAAATATTCAGCAGGCTGTTGGTCTTATCCACCAGCATATTACCTGTACTGGAACCCATGAAAAGCTTGATACCGCATACACGGTGTTTGTCTAATTTTCCAAATTCGGTATAATTCTCGTTAGTGGCGCCGAAATAGCAGGAGTGGTTGACGATGCACTTCTTGTTCAGTAAGTCAAACTTCTCTTCCAATGCGCTGAGTGTGGTAGTCTGCGGATTAGTGTTAGGCATGTCCATAATGGACGTGACACCTCCTGCGGCGGCAGCCCGGCTTTCGGTCAGGATATCGGCTTTGCGCGTCAGCCCCGGTTCGCGGAAATGTACGTGGTCGTCTATGATGCCCGGCAACAAGTAACATCCGGTGGCATCTATTACTTCATCGCAGGGAGTGGATGGTTCATTTTTAGCAGATGGTTCATTCTTATAAATAAGAACTTCGGCAATGCGCCCGTCTTCAATCACAACAGAACCACACTGGGAATGTCCTTCGTTTACTATTGTGGCGTTATGTATCAGTGTTCTTTTCATCTTACTTAATTGCTCTTTTTCGGATACTTGTGAAACCAGCTGTGTATTTTCAGCTTAATGACCCCGAATACAGCTTCTCCGAAGATACTGCTGTTCATTTTAGAAGTTCCTAATTCGCGATTAATGAAAATCACCGGTACTTCTACTATATTGAAACCACATTGGTAAGCGGTGAATTTCATCTCAATCTGGAATGCGTAACCCTTGAAGCGGACACCGTCCAGGTTAATTGTTTCCAGTACTTGCCGGCGGTAACATTTGAATCCGGCAGTGGTGTCGTGTACCGGTAGTCCGGTAATAAGGCGTACGTATTTGGATGCGAAGTAGGACATTAATACACGTCCCATCGGCCAATTCACTACATTGACACCGCTGACATAACGTGAACCGATTGCTACATCAGCTCCCTCTTCGGCACATGCTTTGTATAACTTGGGAAGGTCAGTGGGGTTATGGCTGAAATCGGCGTCCATTTCAAAAATATAGTTGTAATTATGTTGCAGCGCCCATTTGAAGCCTGCGATGTATGCAGTGCCTAAGCCCAACTTGCCTTTACGCTCTATCATGAACAGTCGTTCGGGAAATTCCTGCTGTAAAGTCTTGACGATGGCGGCAGTACCGTCAGGCGATCCGTCTTCAATAATGAGGATATGGAATACTTTTTCCAAAGCGAAAACAGCGCGGATAATGCTCTGAATGTTTTCCCGTTCGTTGTATGTGGGAATAATAACGATGCTGTCCGATGTCTGCATATTCATAAATAAGAGAGTTCTGATTAGTGGAACAAAGTTAAGTGTTTTCTATCACATACGAATAAAACTAAGGATTATTTAGTAATTTTGCAGCCATTATGATGACAATCACTGATTTACAACAAAAATATGCCGCTCATCCCAATGTGGAAGCGATAAGTAGTTTATTAAAAAGATCGTCTGTTCGCACCTTGTATTGTGGAGGTTTGTCCGCATCCGCCGCTTCGCTTTTTTCGTCCGTACTGGTACAGCGTGGAGAGTTTCCTTTTGTTTTTATTCTGGGCGATTTGGAGGAAGCCGGATATTTCTATCATGACCTTACGCAGGTGTTGGGGACGGAGAAGGTGTTGTTCTTTCCATCTTCGTTCAGGCGCGCCATTAAATATGGGCAGAAAGATGCGGCGAATGAAATTCTCCGTACCGAAGTACTGAGCCGTTTGCAAAAAGGAGAAGAAGGACTTTGTGTGGTGACTTATCCCGATGCGTTGGCTGAGAAAGTAGTCTCCCGCAAAGAATTGGAAGATAAAACGTTGAAACTGCATTCCGGAGAGAACGTGGATACGAATTTCATCATGGAAGTATTGCGTAGCTATGGTTTTGAGTATGTGGATTATGTCTATGAGCCGGGACAATATGCTGTGCGCGGCAGTATTATTGATGTCTTTTCTTTTTCTTCGGAATTTCCCTATCGCATAGACTTTTTTGGCAATGAAGTAGAAAGTATCCGCACCTTTGAGGTAGAAACCCAGCTTTCGAGAGAAAAGAAGGAGAGCGTAGTGATTGTGCCTGATTTGAGCCGTAGCTTGGAACAAGGCGGTACGAATGTTATGGTTTCGCTTCTGGATTTCTTGCCGGAAGATACCATATTGGCAATGCGTGATTTCCTTTGGTTGCGCGAACGTATTCAGACGGTACACGATGAGTCGCTTACCTTGCAGGCCATTGCAGCCCGTGAGGCAGAAGAAAACGGTCATATATCTTTGGAAGGAAAATTGATTGATGGCGGAGAATTTACCTTGCGTGCACTCGACTTCCGCCGTATGGAGTTCGGCAATAAACCTACCGGTACGCCGGATGCTACCGTCACTTTCAATACGACCGCCCAGCCCATCTTCCATAAAAACTTTGATATGGTGGCGGAGTCGTTTAAAGAGTATATTTCCCTCGGTTATACCTTATATATATGTAGCGATAGCATGAAGCAGACAGATCGTATCTGTGCTATCTTTGACGATCGCGGAGACGATATATCTTTCACGGCTGTAGAGCGTACCCTGCATGAGGGATTTGCCGATAATACGTTGCGTCTCTGTGTCTTCACCGACCACCAGTTGTTCGACCGCTTCCATAAATACAACTTGAAGAGCGATAAAGCCCGTAGCGGAAAAGTGGCTCTGAGTCTGAAGGAACTCAATCAATTTAAACCAGGTGATTATGTGGTGCATACCGACCATGGTGTAGGGCGTTTTGCCGGACTGGTGCGTATCCCCAATGGTGACACCACCCAGGAAGTGATGAAGCTGGTTTATCAGAATGAAGACGTCGTGTTTGTTTCCATTCACTCGCTGCACAAAGTCTCCAAATATAAGGGGAAAGATGGTGAAGCACCACGTCTGAACAAACTGGGTACAGGCGCTTGGGAGAAGCTGAAAGACCGTACCAAATCAAAGATAAAGGATATTGCCCGCGACCTTATCAGGCTTTATTCCCAGCGTCGCGAAGAAAAAGGGTTCCAGTACAGTCCGGACAGTTTCCTGCAACGCGAATTGGAGGCATCTTTTATTTATGAGGATACTCCCGACCAGAGTAAAGCCACAGCCGATGTGAAAACGGATATGGAAAGCGCTCGCCCTATGGACCGTCTGGTATGTGGAGATGTAGGTTTCGGCAAGACGGAAGTTGCCATCCGTGCTGCCTTTAAGGCCGTGGCAGATAATAAACAAGTAGCCGTGCTGGTGCCCACTACCGTATTGGCTTACCAGCATTTCCAGACTTTCCGTGAACGGTTGAAAGAACTTCCCTGCCGGGTGGACTATCTGAGCCGTGCCCGTACCGCTGCACAGGCAAAGGCCGTAGTGAAAGCGCTTGCGGACGGTGATGTGAATATCCTCATCGGTACTCATCGTATTCTTGGTAAAGATGTGAAGTTTAAGGATTTAGGTCTACTCATTATTGATGAAGAACAGAAGTTCGGTGTTGGCGTAAAAGAGAAACTACGTCAGATAAAGGTGAATGTGGATACTTTGACCATGACCGCCACTCCTATTCCCCGAACCTTGCAGTTCTCGCTGCTTGGTGCGCGCGACCTTTCGGTGATACAGACTCCTCCGCCCAACCGTTATCCCATTCAGACGGAAGTGCACACTTTTAATGAAGAAGTTATTGCCGACGCTATCAACTTTGAGATGAGTCGCAACGGACAAGTCTTCTTCGTCAACAACCGTATAGCGAATCTCATAGAGTTGAAGATGATGATAGAACGTCATATTCCTGATTGCCGTGTTGCTATCGGTCATGGTCAGATGGAACCCGCAAATTTGGAAAAGATAATATTGGATTTTGTAAATTATGACTATGATGTACTGCTTGCCACCACTATTATAGAGAGTGGTATAGATATTCCAAATACCAATACCATCATCATCAATCAGGCTCAGAACTTTGGTTTGAGTGATTTGCACCAGATGCGTGGTCGCGTGGGGCGCAGCAATAAGAAGGCATTCTGTTACTTGCTTGCTCCTCCTTTATCCTCGCTCACTCCGGAGGCAAAACGTCGCTTGCAGGCTATTGAGAATTTCTCCGATCTCGGCAGTGGCATCCATATCGCTATGCAAGACCTTGATATCCGTGGCGCAGGCAATATGCTGGGTGCGGAACAAAGCGGCTTTATTGCCGACTTGGGTTATGAAACCTATCAGAAGATACTCACCGAAGCCGTTCATGAACTGAAAACGGATGAATTTGCCGAACTCTATGCCGAAGAGCTGAAGGGAGACGGTACCATCAGTGGAGAGCAGTTTGTAGATGAATGCCAGATAGAGAGTGACTTGGAACTTCTGCTTCCTGCAACTTATGTAACGGGTAGCAGTGAACGTATGCTTCTTTACCGCGAATTGGACAGTCTGGTGCTGGACAGGGATGTAGAAGCTTTCCGCACCCGTCTGGAAGACCGCTTCGGACCTATTCCTCCGGAAACGGAAGAACTATTGCGCATTGTTCCCCTTCGCCGTCTGGCGGCACGTATGGGTGTAGAGAAGGTTTTCCTGAAAGGCGGACGCATGTCGCTGTTCTTTGTTTCCAATCCGGATAGCCCGTATTATCAGAGTCAGGCATTCGGTAAAGTCATTGCGTATATGATGAAATACACGCGTCGTTGCGATTTGCGCGAGCAGAATAACAGGCGTTCCATGCTGGTGAAAGATGTCCGGACGGTAGAGGAAGCGGTATATGTGCTGCAAGAGGTGATTCTGATGGAGGCCGGGGAGTGATTGTTACATCAGTTTCTTATTGATTCGTTTAAATTAGAAGTTTAATATATAAGTCTTTCTATCTTTGTCTCAACAAGAAATTAAATACATGTATGGCTGCAAAATTATATAAGCCACAAGACAGCGAAGCATCGCAAGTTAATGAGCCAATGGCTGTTTATCAACGGACAGCCGCTGAGATTAATTCTTGTGCCTTATCTGAGACTGAATTGAACATTATATTACGCTCGAAAGAAGAATATAAACAAGGAGAATATTATACGCAAAAGGAAGTTGATAAGATGATAGAACAATGGCTAAGCTAAAATATGTATCGAGCTACATCACTACCAACCACACGATGTTTCCCATGTGAATATTTTAGAATATATTATAGCATTCATGATAAACACATTTTGGTTGAGGGTATTTTTGATATGCGTCAAGCTCCGGCAAAAGCACCCTTCCAATAGTTTATAAACCAAAATCAAACAAGTCCTTATCTTATCGCCCGAATTGTATCGCAAATCCTAAATTAAAGAATGTGATATTGCTCTTGAACCAATTGTGGTTCACCCCATCGTCATATCCGTCCGGATTGTAGAGCCGGGCATCGGGATTGTTAACCCAGTCTGCCATGAGTATATCGCCCCGGAAGATGCCTGATACTTTCCCGGTAATACGGAATTCATAACCCATACTGAATGACAGCCCGAAATACCCTTTCTGGAAAAGATATCCGTATCGGTCGCCTCGTCGGTACGTCCTCTCTTGATAGTTCATATAACCAATGCCGAATCCGAAGAATGCACCTTTGTCTCCGTCACTCCACAGATAGCGAAGAGTGGCTGCGGGGCGTACATAGTGAACATGCACTTTGTCAGGTAGATCGGCAATTCGCAGGTAGTCGTATTGAGCGCCCAGCGCAAAGTATGGGGTGAGGTAGTAGCGCCCTTCCAACATCAGGTCGTATCCTGCGCGGTCGCCGTTTTTGTTGAAGAACTCGTTGCGGTTTCCTTCTACGAGCGGTAGTGTCACTCCGCCACCTACTGCTATACTATAGGTTTGTGGTAAATGGTCTTGTGCTTGCAGAGCTATGCCTGCATAGCTTAGTAAGACGGTTAATAATAGTTGTTTCATCATTACTTATCAGATATTTATCGTTTTACATATAGTTTATCAATCAGGTCCTGTCGTCCTATGCGGCGCAGCTCGTTGATGATGTTTTTCCGTTCTTCGGGCTTATACCAGAAGAAGAACTGGCGTTGTGCCAGCTTTTCGCGTGGGGTCTTAGCACTGAATACGGGTTCGAGCGTATAGGGATGATAGCCGGTGTACCACGTTTCGGTGGCTACGGTCATGGGAGTAGGAGTGAAGTCCTGCACTTGTTCCAGATGGAAGTCCAGGCGTTTGGTGATGACGGCAAGTTCGGCCATATCTTCTTCCTTGCAGCCGGGATGGCTGGAGATGAAATAGGGGATGAGCTGTTGCCGCAGCCCTTCTTCTGTATTAATGCGGTCGAATATCTTTTTAAATTCCAGGAATTGGCTGAATGGCGGCTTGCGCATGATGCCCAGTACGCGGTCACTGGTGTGTTCCGGGGCAACTTTGAGGCGACCGCTGACGTGGCGGGCTATTAGCTCGCGGGTGTATTCCTGCGTGCTTTTGTTGGTGGCAGGGTCTTTACTCTGATGCAACAACAGGTCGTATCTTACACCGCTTCCGATAAAGCTTTTCTTCATGCCGGGCAGGGTATCTACTGCATGATAGATATCCAGCAGCGGACGATGGTCGGTATCCAGGTTCGGGCATACTTTGGGATGGATGCACGACGGGCGTTTGCATTTCTTGCAGACGGTTTCGTCGCGTCCTTTCATCCGGTACATATTAGCGGAGGGGCCACCGAGGTCACTCAGGTATCCTTTAAAGTCAGGCAGTTCCATGACTTCCTTCACTTCTTTAAGAATACTCTCCTTGCTGCGGCTTACGATAAACTTTCCCTGATGTGCCGAGATAGTACAGAATGCACAACCTCCGAAGCATCCGCGGTGGATATTGACTGAGAACTTAATCATATCGTATGCCGGAATGCGCTTGCCTTTATATTTGGGGTGGGGCAGCCGAGTATAGGGAAGGTCGAAAGAACGGTCCAGTTCTTCTTCTGTCAAAGGAGGGTAGGGCGGGTTGACGACTACCGTCATGTTATCCACCTCTTGTGTGATGCGGGAGGCGGCATATTTATTGCTTTCTTCTTCAATATGGCGGAAGTTGGCTGCCTGTTTCTTTTTATCTTTCAGGCATTCGGAGTGTGAGAAGAGGAGGATATCTCCTTCTGTTGCGACGAAATCCGCTGTCTTGCATGAGTAGGCAGTTTGGGGAATGGTGGTTAGTGATAAGTGGTTATCACTGAACATTGACTGCTTATCACTGAATCTTTTTACTAATTCCACTACCGGCTTTTCTCCCATCCCATAAATCAGCAAGTCTGCTCCGCTTTCTATAAGGATGCTTTTCATTACCCTGTCCTGCCAGTAATCATAATGTGATACCCGGCGCATGCTTGCTTCAATACCGCCCAGTACAACGGGAACATCAGGATATATTTCCTTCAGGATACGGGTGTACACAATCGAAGGATATTCCGGTCGCATGTCCGGTCGGGCATCCGGTGTATAGGCATCGTCACTGCGCAGTCGCTTGTTGGCTGTATATCTATTTACCATTGAGTCCATGCACCCGGGGCTGATGCCGAAGAACAGACGTGGGCGTCCTAACTTCTTAAAGTCACGCAAATCATCTCGCCAATTGGGTTGAGGTACAATAGCCACGCGCAGCCCTTCTGTTTCGAGGATACGTCCTATGACGGCAGCTCCGAAGGAGGGGTGGTCTACGTAGGCATCACCGCTGAACAAGATGACGTCCAGTTCGTCCCATCCGCGCAATTCCACTTCTTTCTTGGTGGTAGGTAGCCAGTCGGTCAGTTGATGTTCTTTCATGGGTAAACTTACATAAAGTCATTTATATTTTATATCTGTTGAATAAAGAAAGCTGTTTCTCTTTAGAAGAAAGATAAAAATGGGTTATAACTTTACATTTATTTTATGCGAAAGGAATCTAAAAAATTGATAACATCCGGGTGATTAGCTTCATCCTTGTGTCGAAGGAGAACCCTAAGAGTGTACAAGGTATGTTTAGTGTAAAATAGCCGGCAAAGGAATGTTCGGTGCTCACCTCTATTATCTAATCCGGTATAAGTAAAAGCTATGCCTTCCGGATTCCCTTTCAATTCTTCCTCTTTTAGAAATTTACCTTCTGGTGTGATATGTACCACCATGTGGATCATTTCTTTTCGAATATCGTTTTTTTGTTCTGTGGGTATTTCTTCCGGCATTTGATCTGGATAATAATGTGTTTCACTTATTGTATATGCTTCTATTGGAGATATACTTCTTTCTATTATCACTTTTTTTAGCCCTTCAAACTGTCCATCTTCTTCCTGTTTTTTGGGCGCTTTTCCGTAAACGTCTGTGCAATATTCGATATTTTCTTTCGGAGAATATATTTTTTGAGTCTCAGGGGTGAAAAGAAAATTCATTGTATAGCTAAGGCTATCGTTACTGAAACTTTTGATTTGATCGGCATAAAGGTTTATATTGAAGTTCTGCATGAATTTTATCACATCAACATTGAATTTATCTTCTTCTTTGCATATAACTTCTATTGTATAAATCTTCTTCTTGCCATTCCCTATGAAAAAGCGGATATATTCCCCATTATTACTTTGCAGTGAATAAGCATTTAATAAAATTCTTCCTCTTGTCATAGTGCTCTTATCAATGAGCTGTAACCCTTGACTATGAAGTTTGAGGGTGATGAGTTCTGCTTCTTTGCTTTGAACTATACTGTCAGTCGAATCAGAAAAATCCCATACACTGATTCTGTATAATTTGTTTGGATGTTCCTTTTCGTTTACTATATTTTCAAAGTTGTAATAAGTTCCTTCTCCTTCATGTAGTGTGCTGACTGTAGGGGGTTGGTAAAAGGAAGCACTAAATCCTAATTTATCCATTTTGATGGAGTGCCATTCTGGAGTGTCTTGTGCATTTAAAGGATTGGTAACGAGTATTATAAAAGTTTGAAGAAAAAAATAAAACTGTTTCATCTTTTTGTGTATTAGTCTGGCACATATCATTAGATAGTCTATTGCATTTTAAATTGCAACCTCATCTGTTCTCCGTCATAAATCTCGCGGAAACCGATTTGTTGTTCGGCAAGATACTCTTTCAAGTCATTGAAAGCGGCGGCATCGTCCATGATTATTTCCAGCTTCTCACCCGGCGCGGCTTTGTACATGGCTTTCACGGCCGGGATGAGCGGGCTGTAATGCTGTTGGTGACAAGTGTCGATTGTTTTCATTTTCTCACTCTTCTATAGTTTCCTGACTGGAAAGCCATTCCAGATAGAGCTTGATGAGTTGTTGTAATCCGAAGGCTTTCATATTATTATGGTATATCACATCAATGCAGAGGTCTAACAAGTCCTTGCTATCTTCTTCTTGTGATGCAATGAGGGAGCGAATGTTCAGTTTCAACTTATCCAATACGGATTCGTCTACAATGCCGTTGCTGTCGATGAGATGGCGGAAAAGTCCGTATTTCTCAATGGTTGCCAGATTTTCTTCGGATATCTCTAAACAACGGGTGCCGCTGGGGTTTGCTTGTATGGTGTACATGGCCTATTCTATATTTAAGGGTTTATACTCTAAGGACAAAGATAAGTGTTTTTTTAATTGGGCATAACGAAAAGAGTGAAAAACCTTAGTTCCCCACTCTTCTTTATTTCTATTTGGCGAATATCTATAGCGGAATGTATTCTACAAATGCTTCCATCGCTTCATAAGATGCTAATCCTAAACTGTCATACAATGCAGCAGTGCCACGGTTACGGTCTTCGCTGCGTTGCCAGAACAGACGCTCGTCGTTGCCCATGAACGGTGCGCTTTCCATCTGTGACTGGTGTTTCAGGATTGAGTTGCGTTTGGTGCGCAGTTCTTCGGGGCTGATGGGTACAGCCATTTCGATGTTCTCAATTTCCCATTCCGCCCATGCGCCGCGGTACATCCAGATGCGGCAGTCTTTCAGCCATTTTGCGCCTTCTTCTTTTTCCAGGTCAACCGCTGCAAACACGGCGTCGGTGCAGACACGGTGTGTACCATGCGGGTCAGCAAGGTCACCGGCAACGAAAATCTGGTGAGGCTTTACTTCACGCAGCAGGTTGCGAACGATTTCTACGTCAGCCTCGGTCAACGGACCTTTTTGAATTCTGCCGGTTTCATAGAATGGCAGGTCGAGGAAGTGGCAGTGGCTTAACGGAATGTTATTGTACGTACAAGCGGTACGCGCTTCACCACGGCGAATCAGCCCCTTAATAGTCAGAATATCGCGCGTATCAATGTCACCGTCTTTTTTCTCTTTCAGGAACTTGCGTATTTCTGTGTACTTGTCGGTAATCACCTGGTCTTCGCTGTTATTGAAGAGTTGGTTGAAACCATTGATGAAATGCAGGAAACGAATTACTTCTTCGTCGCCGACGGCTATGTTGCCGGAGGTTTCATAAGCCACGTGTACATCGTGCTTCTGTTCTACCAGGCGGCGGAGAGTTCCTCCCATGGAGATAACGTCGTCGTCCGGGTGCGGAGAGAATATAATGACACGTTTCGGATACGGTTTGGCACGCTCGGGGCGATAGGTGTCGTCGGCATTCGGTTTACCGCCGGGCCAGCCGGTGATTGTGTGTTGCAAGTCATTGAATATCTTGATGTTCACATTGTATGCCGAACCGTACAACGCCAGCAGTTCGCTTAATCCGTTTTCATTATAATCCTTGTTAGTAAGTTTCAGGATTGGTTTGCCGGTTATCTGGCACAACCATACGATAGCGGTACGAATCAGCTTGTCGTCCCATTCGCAAGAGGTTACCAGCCACGGATGATGAATACGCGTCAGGTTGCCGGCGGCGGAAAGGTCGATAACGACGTGGGCATTGTTGTGGGTTTGCAGGAACGAAGCGGGAATCGTATCGGTTACCGGGCCTTCCACACATTCTTTTACCATTTTAGCCTTGTCCTCACCCCATGCCATCAGATAGATTTTTTTGGCTGACAGGATAGTGGAAACACCCATAGTGATAGAACTGATAGGCGTGCTTTCGGTGCTTCCGAACATTTTGGAGGCTTCGTTGCGCGAGTCGTTGTCCAATAAGATTAGACGGGTGGTAGAGTTCAGACGCGAACCGGGTTCATTGAAACCGATATTACCTACGCGTCCTATACCTAATAATACGGCATCCAAACCGCCGAAACTTTCAATACGCTGTTCGTACAGGCGGCAGTATTCAAAGATGGTATCTTTGGGAATGGTGCCGTCCGGACTGAAAATGTTCTGTTTGTCTATATCGACGTGGTTAAGGAACATTTCATTCAGAGCGTTTAAATTGCTGTTGATAGCGTCCTTCGCCAATGGATAATATTCGTATAGATTGAATATGATGACATTACGAAAGCTCAAACCTTCTTCCTTATGCATACGGATGAGGGCTGAAAATACGTTGCGGGGAGAATTACCGCCCGGTAACGCCAATACGCAGAAACGTCCGGCTTTCTGTTTGTCGCGAATCAATTGTGCTATTTCGCAGGCAATGTAATTGGCGCCTTCTTCAGCAGATTCGTAAATGTCGGTTGGGATATCTTCCAATCGGGTCAGTACTGACCTTTCGAATGCATTCTCAGGCCTGTAATACCTGGGGGAGACTCTGTTGAGAGTGATTTGAGAACTAAGATTGGTTTTCATAAATAAATTTGGTGTTAATAAATTGATGGGGGCGTGTATTCCTTAGAAAATTAACAAATATGCGAAAAACAATGTTCACTCACATTAGTGCAGGGGGTTGTTTCTCGAAATTAAGGAGTATTTCCGCCTTACCGTTTCCGGGTACAAATGTAGCTACTTTTTGGCAACCAAGCACTTACTGCTTTGGGTATTTTTTCTAAAAAGACTAAAAAATGATAGTTTAACGGTGTGTATGATTAACAAGAGTAATCACTTTGTCACTTTGTATTTTAAGTTGGCTGAGAATGCGTTATTTCCGCCCGGATGCCCGCATGACCGGAAATACGCGAGCGAAAATCAGTAAGTGCCAGGCTGATAGTGAGATATCGAAATACTTACATTTATTCCAGAACAAAATGCCTCCTGAAAAGTCAGATATAAGGGAAAAACCGGACAGGATAAGTCAACTACTTACAGGTAACAATTCAATTACTTATAGGTAATCAGTAATTTACTTACAGGTAGTTGGTATTTTACTTATGGGTAGTTACTGTTCTACTTATAAGTAGTTGGTGTTTCATCCCTAAGCAGCAGGTTGTTTTTGCATAAATAGCTTGTAAATATGCAATAGTGTACATAAATACTGCATCATTATTCTTTATTTATTCATCAAGTATGCTAAAAGATGAATTTATAAATCAAGGCGTGTTACGAAAAGCGGAATAATACTATCATAATGAATGCAAATGGCTGTTATTTGTTGTCATTTAGATATTTCCGCAAAAACACCCTCGAAGCTGTTTAAAAAGAGTATGAAATGAAGTTGAAAATCTGAAGGATTTGGATTACTTCACGAAGAAGGTCGTAGAAGCTGTATTTCCGGCATCATCTACAGCAGTCAGCGAATGTTTGCCGGAGGCAGGTTGCAGGGAGATTTTGTGGAAATCCTGCGTCTGTGTAAGGTAAGCGCCGTCGAGATGCCAGAAGATAGTAGCTCCGGAGTTGCTATGTGCCAGTTCAATGGTTAGGAAGCCCGGACTTCCGTCCATCTGTTTGGGCAGGGTAATGTGCGCATTGATGGGTGGATAAATAAATTGCATAGGCTGAAGCGCATCCTCTCCGCATCCCGGTTTAAAGGGTGGGAGCGGACTGTATTCGGGATGATGCTGTTTATAGTACCATTCCCATACGGGTGGCAAGGTGAACCATGATTTCTGAATAGTAGGTTCCATATTGGCGCAGCTCTCGTAGATACGGTAGGTTTCGTCGGCAGATAGAGTTGTGAGATGATGATACGGACAAGCCTCCGTCTTTAGTCCCGAAGGAAGAATCAACAGCGTATCGGTTTCCTCGCAGAACCGGCTTTTCAGATGACCGGATTTCCGGCATACTTCGGCTTCTATGAAGATGCCGGCAGGTTGTTCGAACCATGATGAAGAAGGGAGTGTATTGAATATCTCGAACAGCACCGGACCTGCCGTCCGTGCTCCGACAAGCCCGGGTTTGCCTTCTCCCGTAGCGTTTCCTACCCATACGCCTACGGCATACCGGGGAGTGGCACCAACAGCCCAGGCATCACGGAAGCCGTAACTTGTTCCGGTCTTCCAGGCAATGGGGTGCATGGAAGGTATTGATTTCCAGTCTATTTCTTCAGGACGGTTTACTTCTGTCAAAGCATTGAACGTTTGCCATACGGCGCCCGGCTGAAAAACGGAAGAAGAAATCATTTGCTTTCTTTCTTTGCTTTCCTCTTTATCAGAGGTGTAAAGAGTATTAGAAGAGTAAAGATTGTCAGTAGAGTAATGAGTAGAATCATCCGGAGCGGGAAGCAGCAGACTGCAAGTGCCTTGCGGAAGTTGCAGCAGACTTCTGCCCATGTTGGCATATACGTTTGTCACATCCCACAGGGTGGCTTCCGCACCGCCCAGAATAAGAGACAATCCGTAATGGGATGCCGCACGGTTGATTGTTTTCAGTCCTGACAGTTGCAGGAAGCTGTGGAATTTGGGTACTCCGTATTTTTGAAGCATGGTTACAGCCGGAATATTCAGTGAGCGGGCAAGCGCTTCCGATGCCGGTACGGCTCCTTCAAACTGCAAGCTGAAGTTTTGGGGAGTGAATCCGTTGATATTAATCGGAATGTCCGGTAACAGCATGTCCGGCAACAGGCTGCCTTCCTGCAACATGGCATAGTACAGGAAAGGTTTCAGAATGCTTCCCGTGCTTCTGGGAGCCTGGATAACGTCCACCTGGTTCCCGTCTTTTTTACGCTCAAAGTTTACATTGCCGCAGTAAGCCACTGCTTGATTTGTCCGGATGTCGATTACCAGGATTGCCAGGTTTCGTATGTCGCTCCGGTTGAATTCGCTGCTCCAGCGTTCGGCGATGCTTTCTATCTGGGTCTGAATATTTCTGTCGATTGTCGATATGGAGTACGCTCCGTTTCGCTCCTGATAGAAGCGACTGACTAAATGCGGTGCGACTTGCGGTAGCGGATGGGGTTCGTCGGGTAGCGGTTCGCTGATAGCCAGTTCATAAGTTGATTTATCAATAATTTCTTTCCTGTACAGATGTTTCAGAAGTCTGTTCCGCTTATTGAGCAATACGTTGCGTGCTTTAGAAAGGTGAACCATAGCAGGGGCATTCGGAAGTACGGCGAGCATGGCGGCCTCTGCCCACGACAAGTCTTCGGGCGAATGCCCGAAATAGCGCCATGCCGCCGCATCAAGTCCTACCACATTTCCGCCGAATGGGGCGTGGGAAACATACATGGACAGGATGTTTTCTTTTGAAGCGCTGAATTCAAGGCGGGTAGCCATAATCATTTCTATGAATTTCTCTCCATAGGTTCGAGGCTTGTTTCTCGCTAACCGGATGAGTTGCATAGTAAGGGTACTTCCACCGCTTACGATGCGCTTGTTGCGTACGTTCCGGTAGGCGGCTTTGCCTATTGAGAAAGGATTGACTCCCCAATGATAATAAAAGTACCGGTCTTCAAACTCCACTAAGCACTGTTTGATTTTCTCCGGAGTAGTGCTGCGTGGTGGGAAACGCCATTGACCGTCGGAGGCGATGCGTGCGCCCAGTAACTCTCCGTTGCGGTCGGCGACAACGGTAGAGTAGGGGACATGGAACAGTTGGCTCGGAAGGCAAAAGATATAAGCAATCGCCAGAAAAGTAATAATAACAAGTATTACTTTTCTGGTGATTGATAGTTGTTTGAAGCAGTTGATTATTTTGGTTGCCATTCTATTTTCATAACTATCTCTATTAGCTTCGCTGACAGATTATTTGATATCTTTTACGAAGGTACTTATGTACCACTCTCACCTACCACCCCGCCCTTCGGGCACTAACCCCCTCCGGCTCCCCCGTTATCGGGGGAGAGCAACCTCCCGGGAGGAGGGGAATAGAGATAGTCTTGATTATCAATAGAGATAGTTCACTATATACAGACAAGATGCGAAACTTCAATTATTTACGTTTAAACAGTACCCTATTTACTTACAATCGTCCTTCCTGCCGTTGTCCGTGCCTGTGCCGTGGCGTCATACATGGCTTCGCATTGTATGGCAGGCAGTACAAAAGTACCTGAATAGGTAGCTTGCAGTCTCACAGTGAACTTCTTCAGTTCGCTGCGTCTCAGGTCGAAGTAAGTAAGCACGCGGTCGTCGCGAATATCCTGATAGGTACAGTTACTTATGAACCTTTCGTTATAAATCTCCCATCCCGACGGTATGATATACGTTAAAGCCAGATTACTGTAGTCGGTAGTCCCGCTGGTATTGCCTACGGTGATGACTGCCAAGAAATCTGTTCCTTGCTTTATATCATCTACGGATATCGTAGCGCCTTCCATATCCGTATATTTCACGTCCAGACGGATATTGTTCGCCATAGCAGGCAGAGTATCATTGAGCAACTGCGTGCGTATAATGAGATCCATGCTTAATGCCCCCTTGCCCTGATTTGTTACACTTACCTCTCCCGAATTGGGTGACGTGGACAGTTTCTTCTCAAATACTGCTTTGGCAGACTTCACATCAGGCTGTTGCTTTCCGTTCCATGTCCACTTAAACTCTAAAGACCCTGAGAGCTTTTCGGCCAAACGTCCCATCGCCATCAGTGAGAAAGCTGTGGATTGCGTACTGAACCAATTCTCATTCGTCAGATTCTGTGAAACTTTCTTAGCTTGTTGCAGGGTGGCTTGCTCCCTGTTATTCATTAAAAGAAGCGTTTCCAGTATCATGGCTTCGTCACGGTCGAATGAGCCGTAGATGTAGTTCTGCGAAGAGTAGGGGGTAACGGTTGTTTCCGCATTGAACACCAATTCTTCGGCAGTTTTCGTCTTGCCCGTCAGCGCATAAGCCGCAGCCAGTCTCCACTTGGCTTGCAGAGATAACCCAGGTTGCTCTTTCATCCTGTTCATAGCTCCCTGTTCCGGAGCGCCTGCCAATGCCAGCGTGTATAACCTGTATGCCTGTTGCAATCCCGATTGCCAGTACGTCCAACTATTGTTTGACTCCGGCATCCGCCAGTTTTGTGCGGCGGCGCGCTGGAATTGCTTCCATTTGTTCAGTACATTCTGGTTGACTGCGTACCCTTTCTCCTGCGCCAGTACCAGGAACATGCCTGCGTACGAACTAATCCATTCGTCGGCAACTGCGTTCCCCGGCCAGTAAACGAAGCCTCCATTAGGTAGCTGGCGACCGTAGATTTGACGGATGCCTTCCTGTATATTGGCTTTTATCTTTTCCGCTTCTTGGCTGTCCATAGCCTTGAACTGACCGACGAACAACAATGGCAACGCTTTGGAAGTCAACTGTTCCGTGCAGTGGTGCTGGTAATTATACAGATAGTCGAACCGGCGGGTAATGTCTACCGACGGTATGCGTGAAACCTCCAACTGTATGTGGCTGTTCTCAGCAGATGCGTTCTGCAAGGTGTACGGAATGGTTACGCTCTTTCCGCTTTCCACCCATTGACCGGTACGTAAAGTAACTGTCGGGTTCGGATTCCGGACTTCGATTTCAATCGTTTCTTTGGTCTGCTTGCCATCGCCCTCGGCTGTCAGGTTAACGGTTACTTTTCCGGTTTGGTTGCCGGTCTTTATTTTGAAGTAGACAAGCTGGTCACCCGGTTGGGCAAAGGAAACGGATTGTTGTGCATTTCCAACCAACTGTACGCCGCCGCCGGAAGTCCGGATAGATACCTTTACGTTCTTCACTTCTTTCTCCATAGCGAATACATTCACCGGAACATTGATTTCCTCCTGCGTGCTAAGTACTCGCGGAAGTGTGGACAACAGCATCAACGGAGTCCGTACAAAGGAAGTCTTCTCCGCTTTTCCGTAAGCGCCGTCCTGTCCGGCTACTACCATCGTACGCACAGAACCTACATACATCGGCAGTTGCAGCGCATGTGTTTTCTGTTTCCCTTTGTCCAGATAGAAGGGGCCGATGAACTTGACTACCGGCTTGAAACGATTCGCTTTTGCGTCGGCAGGTTTCATCGTTTCGTCGCCACCTGTACTGAACAGGGAGCTGTAACGTCCGGAAGTTGCTCCCAGTACGTCGTCGTACATATCCCAGGTACGGATACCTAATGCCTCACGGGCGTAGAAATCATTCCACGGGTCGGGTGTCTTGAAGTTGGTCAGGTCAAGCAGTCCGTCGTCTACAATAGCCAACGTATAGGTCATTGGTTTACCGTTCTTTTCGCTGACCGTGATATTGAATCCTGTCTCGGGACGTAATACTTCCGGCATATTGATTTGCGGTTGCAGTATGGTTTGTTTATTGGTAACCATCACGGGGACAATTCCGTACATACGTATCGGCAAGTCGTTTACCGTCTGCGCATGAGGTTGCAGCAGGCTGACGTGCAGGTAAACATTCGGAGCCATTTCCGGTGTTACTTTGAAGGAATATTTTGTATCTCCCTTATCGGACACCTCTATCCATTCCCGTTGCAATACGTTAGAACCGTTTTCGAGAGAAACCAGTGCGCGCCCTCCTGCGGCAGCCGGGATAATGGCTGTTGCTGTTTCTCCGATTTCATAAGATTCCTTATCCAATGTGAAAGAAAGCATTTTGATGCCGCTGGGGTCAGTCTTATCGGAACGTCCGTACCAGGCGGGCCAATCTATGTAGACAGTCCCGCCGGTGGCATGACCGCTGTCCCTGTCTTTCACGTAAACCAGATAACGTCCCCAGTCGGGATAATTAACCCGGAACTTGAAAGTAGCTTTTCCGCCTGTAGTCTGTATATTTCCGCTGGCTACGGGAGTAATGGAGCTGCTGTTGATGTAAGTACCGAAAGTTTCACTCCGGTTTTCCCACCACCAGCTCCAGCTGACGCGGTAAATCTTGTATTCCAGATTGGTACGATTTACCAATTCTCCCTTCGCATTTACCGTAACGAGGTCGAATACATGGTCTTTGTCCGTCTCTATGTATCTCCCTTTCGGTTGGTTCAGGTTGATACCTACATAGGATGAGAACGGGGATAGTGGAATGCTCTGGGTGTAGATACTGGCATCCCCTCCCGGTTCGAACACACGGGCGGTCAATGTTGCATTCAGCATCCCGGGAGCATTCGTGACGGGTAATTTCAGCATAAAGTTTGTTTTTCCTTCTGCATCGAGTGTCCCCTCGAACACGTCATTCTTAACCGTAGTAAATTCGCTTGCCGGGTTGTTGAAAATGTATTGGCTGTAGTTCTTGAATTGCGTGTTGACTTTTGACAAGGACATCTCTACCTTCGTTTTCAGTCGTGAAGCGATGGCTCCTGTCAGCCACGAGGAAGACAGGGTAACCGGTACTTCCTTCTCCGAAGCCTGAATGATATCCTTCGGTAGCTTTATATTGATTTTCAGACGGTTTGGCTTTATGGTTTCAATGCGCAATCCTTTGCGGAAGGTGGAACCGCCTACTTTGACGTATGCGTTCCACAGCCCGGTCGGGTCTTCCGCCTGCGTTGCTACATTGAATGTATAGAACCCGTTTACGCCTTGCGTGGATATCATCTTGGTGTAGAACTGCCCCATCGGATTATAAAGTTCCAGCGCTACGGGGTGCTTGTCCGGTATTCTCTTCTCCCGGTCTTCCAGAACGAAGGCTATGTGCAGCGTATCGCCCGGCCTCCAGACGCCTCTTTCACCATATACAAACCCTTTCAGTCCTTTCTGAACATCTTTTCCGCCTACATCGAAACGGCTGACCGATTGTTCTTCACCGTCCGCCACACGGATATATGCTTTCTGCTTGTCCGCTTCGGCAACTACAATGAGAGGAACGCCTTGCGGAGTAATTTCCGCAAAGCCTTCACCATTCGTTTCTCCGGTTCCGATGGGTTGCAACTGGAAGTTATAGACAGTTACCTTAGCTTGCCCTATCGGTTGGGTATCCAGAATATTGCTGACAGCAATCCAAAGCTTGTTCATTGAATTCCGTTTCACAATCATACCGATGTTCGAGGCAAATACGTTGCAGGAAGCTACCAGGTCGGAATTCATATAATACGAAGGGTCGCAAGGATTGTTACGCTCTTGCCAATTGTATAGCCTCCAATCCATCTTTGTGCTTCCGGTATAATAAAAGTAACCTTGGGGGATATCCCATTCGGCTTCATTCTCTTCGGAAAGTACATTCCCGCTGACCTTTGTCAAGCCTTCCGGAGTTGCATTTTTTGCGAATTGCACATTCCGTTCTCCTCCTCCGCTGCAAGGATAGGCTGAATATTCCTGGCGGAAAGAAAGTACGATGCGATAGATGGCTCCCGGTTCCTGACGGATAAGTCCGGCAAGGTCTATTGAGTAGTCTTCCCATTTGTGGACATCCTTCGTATTGTCTTCGCCTAACCATAAGGTTTTCCGGTAAACCAACCGTCCCGAACGGCGCAGTTCCTGGGCGGATGAAAGCGTATTGGTTTGCATGAACATCAGTACGTTGTTCTCAAAAATGCGGATAACGTCTAAATCTACCGCATAGAGGTTGACTGCCCGGAATGGGATAATCAGGCTTTTGGAGTTGGGCAAAATGGCGGCGGAAGTAGTTATTTCCACCTGAGGTTTCAGGTTTACTTCGCTGAATGAGATGGAATGGGAAGCGCCGAGTGATTTGTCTTTGCTGCTTTTCACTCCTTCGTGTATCTTGAGTGTGAGCTTGCTTAGCTGGTTGGCTTCAAAATAGATATATACTCTATTGTCTTTTACCTGAAATACGGAAGTCGATACTTCGGGTATTTCAATCAATCCTTTCAAATCCTGTGTTGTAGATACAGGTTCGGAAAATACGACTTCTATTCCGTTTTCAGGTTCATCAACGCGCTGGGCCGAAAGGAAGCGGAATATATTTCGGGCAGGGATTAACACGCTTTCAGTCACTGTATGGTTGATGCCTGCCGGACTGCCGTCGGCTTTTATTTCCAATTGATAATCTTCGTCTTCCCGCGTGATGTTATTTATTTCGAAGTTATAGCGTGCCGGATTGTCGGTCGATGTGATGTCGACCGGATAACTTTGTCCTTTTCCGTTTCCGACTGAAAGCATTTTATCTACGACTTCTTTCTTGGTCGCATCACTGAAGAATATTTCTCCTTTCACAGTTGCTTGTTCCGGCTGAGTGCCGGCATCAGTCTGTATCAGCGGGGCGATTTGCAATACGAAGTTAGGTTCCTGTACACGGAAAGAGAATTTGAACTCTTTCGATTGATTGTCCGTTTCTACAAAAGTCCCTAATTTGAAGGTGGCTTCATAGAACTGTCCGGGTTTCAGTTGTCCCTCTTCGGGAGCAAATTCAATGGTGTTGTTATTGACCCAATATGCCTTACCTTTCAGGGAAGGTGAAAATTTGAACGGGTTGTCTTGCAGTTCATTATTCAAATCCACCACGGTCTGGTCCTGGGTCAGTTCAATGCGGATGGTTGAAGTTTGCGAAATAACCCCTCCTGTATATGCATTTACGTATGAAGCATACTCGGCAGGGGGAATAATGTCCTTCTGGGTTTTCGCACAAGAAGAAAATAACGCGACGGTCAGCAACAGGGGAAATAGCCTGTTAGCTATACTGTGTAAGTTTTTGATACGTTCCATATATGAGATATTAAATTGTCTGCTCTTATCTATTATTTATCACCTGTCAACCGAAAAAGAGTCGGCATCCTTCCATGCCGGGAATTTGTTTCTGAATTCTCTCAAAGCCGAAAGGTCGAGAGTAGCGGTGGCGATTCCTTCTTCATTATCGGGTACGTCAGCCAGCAGTTGTCCTTTGGGTGAATAAATCACACTGCCGCCATTATAAGAATTCTGGTCGCCATCAGTGCCAATCCGGTTCACGCCACATACGTAACTGATATTTTCGAGCGCGCGCGCCTGTAGCAAGACATCCCATACCCGGCGTCGGGGGACTGCCCAATTGGCTACATATATCAGAAGGTCGTATTCGTTGTTTACGTTACGGCTCCACACCGGGAAGCGCAGGTCGTAACAGACGAGTAGAAGAATGTTCCATCCCCGGTATGAAATGACGGGACGCCGGTTGCCCGCCGTGAAATATTCCGTCTCGTTTCCCATACGGAAGAGATGGCGTTTATCATAATAATAAGTTTCTCCTTCGGGAGTGAGGAAAAAAGCGCGGTTATAGTATGTCTTGTCTTTTCCCCGAACGGTATCTTTGTCGCAGGCAATGTAACTGCCTGCTATGGCTAACCGGAATTCCGCAGCCCATTGTCGCAAGAGCGTGATTGTTTCTCCCGATGCAGGCTCAGCCAAGCGTTGGGTGTCCATGGTGAATCCCGTAGAGAAGGTTTCGGGCAAAACAACAACCTCTGTCGCTCCGCGAAGCGTTTCCAGTTTCTTGCGGAGCCGGCGGAGATTTTCTTGTTTATCTTCCCAAACGATGTCTGTCTGTAATAGGGTTACGCGCATAATGTTATTATTATATACTGAAGTTTCGTAAGTTACTTGTATGTTAATGAAGTATGTCTATTGATAATCAGGATTATCTCTATTGACAATCAAAACTATCTCTATATGATTTCAAAACTATCTTTATTGATAATCAGGATTATCTCTATTGACAATCAGAACTATCTCTATTGATAATCAGGATTATCTCTATTGACAATCAAAACTATCTCTATTGATAATCAAAACTATCTCTATTGATAATCAGGATTATCTCTATTGACAATCAAAACTATCTCTATTCTCCTCCTCCTGGGAGGAGGAGTACCCCGCAAGGGGGGAGGTGGTAGGTAAAACAAATACCTATTAATCATA
>QMCD01000328.1_pt1 | contig 41316 bp, 32 predicted proteins | sample 1821841 | NCBI WGS metagenome assembly QMCD01 (sample SAMN01991225, study PRJNA193472) | Termite gut metagenome, whole genome shotgun sequencing project. | isolation source: worker | host: Macrotermes natalensis
AACCCGATGGTGTTCAGCGGAATCTACCCTGCCGACGGCGCGCATTATTCCGACCTCCGTGACGCGCTTGAAAAGCTTCAGCTCAACGACGCCTCTCTCACCTATGAGGCGGAGACCTCAATTGCGCTCGGCTTTGGATTTCGCTGCGGTTTTCTGGGGCTTCTGCACATGGAGATTATTCAGGAGAGACTTGAGCGCGAGTATAATCTTGACCTCGTCACCACCGCGCCGAGCGTCGTCTATCACATTCGGCTGACAAACGGCGAGGAGCTTTCAATAGATAACCCCACGAATTACCCTGACCCAACCCTAATTGCCGGCGCGGAAGAGCCGATAGCGGACGCACACATCTACTCTCCGGCGGAGTATGTCGGCAACATCATGGAGCTTTGCCAGGAGCGGCGCGGCACGTTCATCACGATGGATTATCTTGACACCGACAGGGTGGATATTCACTATCACCTGCCGCTAAACGAGATTATTTATGACTTTTTCGATGCACTGAAATCCCGCAGCAGGGGCTACGCCTCATTTGATTATGAGCTTAAAGGGTACGTGCAGAGTAAGCTTGAAAAACTGGATATAATGATAAACGGCGAGGTCGTTGACGCGCTGTCATTCATTGTGCATGCCGAGAAGGCTTACCCGCGCGCGCGCAAGATGGTCGAAAAGCTCAAGGAGAATATCCCGCGCCAGCTTTTTGAAATCCCGATTCAGGCCTGCATAGGCGGCAAAATCATCGCACGTGAGACGGTTAAGGCGCTGCGCAAGGACGTGCTTGCCAAGTGCTACGGCGGAGACATCACGCGCAAAAAGAAGCTGCTTGAAAAGCAGAAAGAGGGCAAGAAGCGCATGAGGCAGATTGGCTCTGTGGAGGTTCCGCAGGAGGCGTTCATGTCTGTTCTGAAGCTTGACGAATAGGTGAAGAATGATTTATATTCATGTACCGTTCTGCGATTCAAAATGTCCATACTGCGATTTTTTCTCTTTGCCCGCAGACGAAAGCAAAATTGACGAATATGCCAAAGCTGTGACAGCGCAGATGGAAGAATACAAAAGCGGTAATATAGAGGCGCAAACTGTCTATTTCGGCGGCGGCACGCCAAGTATAATCGGCGCAAAAAGGCTTGCGGAGCTTCTGAAAGGAGCTTCGCAGGTTTTTCGTGTTTCAGAAACCGCCGAGATAACCGTGGAAGTCAACCCGACGTTCGTCGATTATCCTTTCTTCCGGGCTCTGCGCGAAGCAGGCGTGAACAGAATCTCGATGGGTATGCAGTCAGCGATTGATTCAGAGCTCAAACGGCTCGGCAGAAGGCACAGCAAGGCTGACGTGGAGAGTGCTGTCAGGGCGGCGCAAAGGACGGGCTTTGAGAATATATCGCTTGACATAATGCTCGGCCTGCCGGATTCAAGCACGGAGAGCCTCAATGAATCCATCGGCTTTGCGGCAAGCCTCGGCATACAGCACATTTCGTCATATATGCTGAAGCTTGAGGAAAACACGCCGTTTTACGGCATGAACTTGAATCTGCCGGATGACGAAGGCACGGCGGAGCAGTACCTTTTTTGCGTCGAAGAACTCGGCAAGCAAGGCTTTGGGCAATATGAAATCAGCAATTTCTCAAAGCCCGGATTTGAAAGCAGGCATAACCTTATTTACTGGCATGATGAGGAATATCTCGGCTTCGGGCCGTCGGCACACTCGTTTTATAAAGGCAGGCGGTTTTATTGCCCGCGTGATATGAGCGCATTCCTTCGAGGTGAGAAAATCGACGACGGCGAGGGCGGCAGCTTCGAGGAATTTGTAATGCTGGGGCTGCGGCTCAGCGAGGGAATAACCCGCAAAAGCTGTGAAGCTCGCTTCGCAAACGGCGGCACATTGTATGATACACTGCTTGAAAGAAGTGAAGCTTTGATACACGGCACTAAAAATCCGCAGAGAATGTTCACCGCGGATAAGAACAGAATATGTTTAACGCCGGAGGGCTTTCTCCTCTCGAACACAATTATTTCAAAGCTGCTTCCTTAAAAAGCTCGGGGTGCATGCGGCTGTAATGGAAGATATATTGCTGCGCCAAACCGGCGTCAGCGCCGAAATCGGCGGGCGTTTTATCCGGGAAGAGGGTGGACATGGCCTTCTTCATCCAAGTATCCATCGGGAAGCCCTCGGTCTTGTGAAAGCCGAACAGCAGCGCGCATTCCGCAACCTTTGGGCCGACTCCGGTGATTTGCATCAGCTCGCGCCGCCCGTATTCAATCGGCGCTTTCCGAATGGCCGCGGCGTCGATTTTGCCGCTTGCGAAGTACTCGGCGGCAGAAAGGATATATCTGTGCCGAAAGCCCGCGCGTATAACTGAAAGCTCATCCTCGCCTAAAGCGGCGATTTTCTCCGCTGACGGAAAAGAGAACTGGCCGCGGCAGATTTCCTGTCCGAAATTCTCGCAAAGCCGTGAAATAATCCCCTTTATGCGCGGGATATGGTTGTTCTGCGAGATGATGAAGGAGCAGGTTGCCTCCCATGGGTCCTGGTTTAGAATGCGGATACCCGGCGCGAACTCCACCGCCTCTTTAAGCGCCGGTGAAAGTGAGGCGAGATGTTTGCGTTTTGCTACGTAATCTGCCGAAAGGTCAAAATAATTCTTCCAGAAGCCGCTCTCTTCGCCGCAATGAAAAACAATGGAGTCGGGTTTCTGTTCAAGCCTCAGATATTTTCCTGATGCCACACCCTCCCAGATAGTGCGCTCGTCATTGAGCGCGGTCCAGCGGAAAGCCTGCCCGCAGTCAAGTGTTTCCTCCAAATCAAAAATTGCCGGTATACTTACCATTTTTTATCTCCTCTGATATTGAATGTGCCGCGCTGTCATTTATAACGAACCGCATACCGAATATAGTATGAATATTCAGTATAATTATTCATCGACAATTTCCGACATCAAAACTCAGTTTCACACGCTCATCACATTTCCCACAGTCTGAAAACATTGAATCTATGCTCAGTATAGCACAAATGAAGAGAAATTACAGCTTTTGGCTCAAATATGAAACGCAGATTTATTTATTACAGAACACTTGATTCACAAATGTCAATCCCTGAAGGCATGAAATGTCTGTGTTATTCTGCTTATTACCGAAAACCTCAATATAGAGTGCAGTTCCTAAGGAACACTACAACAGGCAGAGTTTTTTCCGAATGCGGCAATTACAGCTTGTTATCGCGTGAATCGACTGAAAAATCTTAAGTATACATAAAATATTTCATAACGAAAATCTTACAGAAAAGAAAAACCAAGGTAAAAAGCGGGGTTATCAACATTTTCAACCGAGTTTTCAACATATGAAGGGCGAGGATAATCCGCTCTTATGTAAACGAAGATAAAAATACGGATGGTATAAAATTCTTTACTGATTTCTCGTAAGGAAAAATGAAAATTTATTCATAATGCCAAATGAATAGAAATTAGTTTATACATTATTATTGTGAATAATCAAAATGTGAGTGCTTGGAAACGTTTTGAATGCCAAAGTATAAAAACAATTGAAGATTGCGTGTTTTTGTGGTATTATATACCTAAATATGTCATATCAAAATAATCGGAGTAGAGGATTCACTTTGAATAAAGATACTGAGAACACTGTCGGCGAAAGCAAAGAGCATGATAACCCGTCGCTTATAATCGGGCGCAACGCCGTAATAGAGGCGCTGCGGGCTCAGCGCGAGATAGACAAGCTGTATGTGCAGCGAGGCTTTTCCGGCTCGCTTGTGGCGATAGTCGCAAAGGCGCGTGAAGCAGGTGTGATAATCAAAGAGGCGGATTCGCGCAAGCTCGACTACATGAGCGGCGGCGCGAACCACCAGGGCATAATCGCCTCGGCGGCTGTGAAGGAGTATTCCACGCTTGATGAGGCATTGAGCCTCGCCGAGGAGCGCGATGAAAAACCCTTCCTCATAATTTGCGATGAACTCGAAGACCCGCATAATCTGGGCGCGATAATCCGCATTGCGGAATGTGCGGGCGCGCACGGCGTGATTATTCCGGAACGCAGGAGCGCAGGGCTCAGCTTTGCGGTGGGAAAGGCGTCTGCCGGCGCGATAGAGTATATGCCGATTATCAAGGTGCGCAATATTTCGGAGACAATCAGCGAGCTCAAGGACAAGGGGCTCTGGATATACGCCGCAGATTTAGACGGCGAGCTGTGGTGCGAGGTAGACTATTCCGGCGCTGTGGCGCTCGTCATCGGCTCAGAGGGCAGGGGCGTGGGCCGGCTCATCAAAGAGAAGTCAGATTTCATTGTGTCTTTGCCGATGAAGGGACAGATAAATTCGCTTAACGCCTCAGTTGCGGCGGGCATAATCAGCTATGAAATCGCCCGCCAGCGAGGCAATATGAAGGAAATCAATCCGTAAGGGGGCTCTGTTTATGAGTGACAGGAACAGAAGGCGCGGAGGCACTTCCGAAGACATTCCCGAAGAGCAGTTTGAGGACATGGAATCGGGGTATGAGGGATACGAGGAAGCCGCTGATTTGAATGCTTACGCGACGGGCGATATTGATATGCCCGAGGAGTATGGTACGCGTAAACCAAAGAAGAGAGGCGGTCTTTTCGGCCGCAAAAAAAAGAACCGGCAGCCGGATTTCGACGAGAGCGAGGAATCCGTTTACGGTGTTCAGCTGAAGCCCTTGAGCGAATATCGCAAGGGCTTTAACCCCGTTACGGGCGAGTTTGATTTAGGCGAGGCCGGCTACGCCGATTTATTTGACGACTCTAAAAAGGCAATAGACGACGAGGTCGCGCAGAATTTCAAGCGGCTTCAGCGCGAGAGGCGCTCGAGAGTGGCGGAGGCGGTGCAGCATGTCGGCATGGATGAAAAAGAGATAGCCGACGAGCTTGGAATCGTCGCGCCTATGCCTGTGTCATCATTCTCGGCAGACCCCTATACGAAGCAGCACGGGCTTGATCCGCAAGGAGCGGGCTCAGACGAGGATATTCAGAGGGCAATGCTTGACAGCGCCGGCAGAGACACTATGGAAATAAAGCTTAATGTAGACAGAGGCTCAATTGAGCTGCAGCGCGGCGAGGTGGAGCAGCCGCCGGAGGAAAAACCGCAGCCGACGCGTATGAGCCCGGAAGATCGCCCGTCCGCCTCTCCTGCGGGCGGCAGGCAGAGAGCTTCGCGCCCGCGTCTGCAGGCGGCCAAAGCTCCTGCGGAAGAATCAATGCCCACTGCAACGAAGGATACCGTGCCGGTGGAGGGTTCACCGGTGCTCAAGCAGGCTAATGACAGCGGAGCGGCGCCCGGCAATCAAGAGACAATACCGGTGCCTGAAGAGGTGCAGGGAGAGAAAATCATCGAGGGCAGGCCGAGAGTAGAACTGCCCCAGGTGGAAAGTATATATGAGTATCGCACGAGAGGAATCCCGACGCACGTAATAAATGCAGACCTCTTGCAAAAGGCGATTCTCACCGAGGCCGGCGAGGTGACTTCGCCGGAGAGCGTGCAGCAGCCGCGTGAGGAGATCAGCAACATCCCGATTCGCCGTCAAGCGCGCAGGCAGGTTATTGAGCCGCAGGAGTTTGAGAACATTGATTCCGGCCACAATGACGAAATGATTGAAGACTACACCGGCGCGGACGACGCAAGCTCTATCGCGAACGAGCTGCGCGGAGACATGCGAGACCTCACGTTCAGAATGCTGATTTCAGGCATATGCACCGTGGCGCTGACGCTCGTGAACCTTATCTTCGGCGGGCAGTTCGCGGGGCTTGAAGAGGCCGGCTCCACGCCGCTGATTTACATCATCATCACGACGGTGTTCCTCGGCATAACATTATTCTTCTGCAGGAGAACCATATTCAACGGGCTGCGCGCGCTTTTCTCATTCAGCGCAAATTCAGACAGCGCCGTTGCGATTGCCTCAATCGGCATACTTGTGCAGACAGTGGCCTCGATATTCTTCACAAGTGAAGTAGTGAGCGGCGGAATCCATCTTTACGCGGTGATTCTCACGGGCATATTCTTCGTGAACGCCGCCGGAAAGATAACGATGATTCGCAGAATTCACAGCAATTTCCGGTTTGTGAACTCACATGAGCAAAAATATGCCGTGAAGGTCTTCGGCGACCACAACACGGCGATAAAAATGATTGAGAACAGCCCCACGGATAAGCCGGTGCTGACATATCAGGTGAAAACAGGCTTCCTCAAGAGATTCCTAGAGCTATCCTATTCGCCTGACCCCGCCGAGACCTCCTCGCAGATGATGGCGCCTCTCGGGCTTATCGCCTCTTTGGTGCTGTGCATTGTCACACTGCTGCTCACAAACAGCGTACCCGTGGCGTTGAGCGCGCTGGCGGCCTCGCTGTGCGTGTGCGTCGCGACCTCGAACATGCTGACGGTGAACCTGCCGATGAGCCGCCTGTGCAAGCGCGCAAGGCGGGCGGGCGCGATGGTGGTCGGCTATGAGGGCGTGGCAGGCGTGGCTGAGACGAATGCCGTCATGATGGACGCCGAGGAGATCTTCCCGTTCGGCACAATAGTGCTCAACGGCATAAAGACATACGGGAACAAGGCCTTGGCTGAGGAGGCGATAATCGCCGCTTCTGCGCTGATGAATGCTGCGGGAGGACCCTTGAGAGGCGTTTTCGAGCAGGTCATAAGCGAGAATGAGGAGATTCTGCCTGAGGTTGAAAGCTTTGAATATGAAGAAGAAAAGGGCATAATTGGCAGAGTTGACGGCAAGCGAATTTTCATCGGCAACCGAAATCTATTGGTGAACAATCACCTCGAGCCCCCTGCGCGTTCTGATGAAACGCCTTATGCCTCAGGCAATAATCAGGTTATATATATTGCCATGGACGCTGATGTTTCCGCGATGATGGTGCTCACATATTCAGCTGACCGCCGCCGCAAGAACGAGCTTCAGCGCCTCGAAGACGACGGCATCGGCATAGTGGTGCGCACGCTTGACCCGAACCTCACACCCACCTTCATTTCACGTGTTTTCGGCCTGGAGATTTCCAGCGTCTCAGTGCTGGGTTCAGAGCTCGGAGAGGTCTATCACAGGCTAGTGCGCGAAGAGGTGCCGCGCAGTGACGCGACCATCGCGACGAAGGGCAGAATAGAGTCTTTGATGAACATAATTGCGGCCTGTGTGGGCATGAAGAGGGGAATAAACTCGCTGATAATCGTGCAAAATGCGGCGATAATTCTCGGCTTCATCCTCGTGGCGTTCCTTGCGTGCTTCGGCGCGATGAAGGCACTTTCATCGCTGCTGCTGTTCATCTTTGTGTTCTTCTGGGTGGCTTTAATTATAATCATTCCGAAGATAAGAAAGATGTAGCAAAACCTGTTTGCCGGATATGGCAATTATAATCATTCCGAAGATAAGAAAGATGTAGCAAAACCTGTTTGCCGGATATGGCTTTCAGCACCGGCGGGTGGCTTTAATTATAATCATTCCGAAGATAAGAAAGATGTAGCAAAACCTGTTTGCCGGATATGGCTTTCGACACCGGCGGGTAGCGTTAATCATAATCATTCCAACGATAAGGAAAATGTAAAAGCACATGAATTTGATAGAGCTTAAAGGAACGCACCTGCCGAAGAGAGCAATTTGGATGATGATAGCCGTAGGCTTGATGGGTGTGGGCGTGTCTATTTGCGTTCATGCGGATTTGGGGCAAGACCCATGCTCCACGATGAATATCGGTATAGCCTCAAAAATCGGGCTGAGTTTCGGCATGTGGCAGGCGATTCTCAACACGGCGCTGTTCATAATGATATTCTTCCTTGACCGCAAACTGCTTGGCATCGGAACAATCGCAAACATGCTTTTGATCGGCTTCATCGCGGATTTCCTGAAGCCGATTTGGATAAATGCCTTTCCTGCGGATTTGCAATTCGTGTGGCGAATGCTTCTGGCGTTTGGCGGCGTAATGCTGATGCTTGTGGGCTGCTCAATATACATGACGGCAAACCTCGGTATGGCGCCTTATGACTGCATACCGTTTCTTATTATGAACCGCACTAAGAGCAAGAACAAAAAGCTGCAATACATTTTGCTGAGAATTGCACAGGACGCCGCATGTGTACTGGTAGGCTTTCTGTGCGGGGCGACGGTCGGCATCGGCACGATTTTCATGGTTGCGCTGTCAGGCCCGGTTATCCCGTTCTTCAATAAGCACCTCGCCGCCCCGATTCTGGGAATCAAGGACATGAGCAAGCTGAGGACGGAATGAGGCAGATAAACTGAATCCCCCTATTAGGGGGATTTTTCTTATCGCTTGCTCCAGTCTCCCCATTCGCCCAGCGGCTTTCCAACGGAGAAATAGGTCGCGCCCGTTGTGACGACGGGCTTTGCCGCGTCCAGAGAGAGAGGGCGCTGCGTGCCGCTGAAGAGCGCTTCATCAGCGAGGATATTACTGATGCGGCAGATATACAAGGTGCTGTCACCGCCTAAGTCGATTTCATTCTTCACCTCCAGCTCATATGCCAGCGGGCTGCGCTCAAGCACAGGCACGTTAAGCACCGCGCCTTTTGTGACCTCAACGGGTACGCTCATCTTTTCCGGATTATAACCGCTGTTGGTTCCGAAGTAATCGGCGAGCGGCAGAAGCTCCTCCGTGACAAGATTGGCGGAGAAAACTTTGTTTTTCGCAATCAGTTCCTTTGTGAGCTTCTTTTCGCCGATACACGCCATAATGCAGAGCTCGTCATTATTGCAGTAGCTGAACCAGCAGAACAGCGCGAAGTTCGGACTGCCGTCTTCCTTGTAAGTGCCATACAGAAACAGCGTCTGCGGGCAATAGTCGTTTGTGAGCCTGTCAATTGATTTTTTCATGGTTATGCTCCTTCTTTTTCCAGATTTTTAAGTAATTTTTTTAGTGAGCGCTCGAATGCGGTGATCTCCTCATCGGAAAACCCATGATAATAAATATCCGTCATATAGTCGGAAACCATGAGGTAAACGTCTTTCAGAGCTCGAGCTTTCGGTGTCAAGCCGATAAGAATCTCACGCCTGTCGTCAGCGCTGTTTGCGCGCGTCAGGAGTCCCTTTTGCTCCATCCTGTCAATCATACTTGTCAGCGTTGTTTTGGCAAGAGAAGTGCGTCTGGCGATTTTCGAAATGGGCAGGTTCTCCTCGTTCCATAAAACATACAGGATTTTCCCCTGCGCGCCATTAAACTCCTCAACTCCGCACTCCTTGAGCTTTTGGGCAAAGGTTCTGTCGCTTATACGCTTGATTTGTGAAATCAAAAAGCCGCCTTCTGTTTTCATAATAACCTCCCATATAGAATAATACTATATAGAATTAGATTTATCAAGTGGCAATCTATACAAAAAAACAAATGCTGATAAAACATCTTTAGAGAAAAACACACTTTTTTGTTGTGTTTTATTTTTATTTACGATATAATAATCGTTAGACTGTAACCACAGATGAGAGAAGAAGAGGAGAACTCAAATGAATCAATACACAGCTCAGAATATCGTAAATCTCGCGATTGCCGGGCACAGCGGCTCAGGTAAAACCTCTCTTGCAGAAGCCATGCTGTTTCTTTCGGGCGCTTCCGACAGAAGAGGCAAGATTCAAGACGGCAACACCGTAATGGACTATGATCCCGAGGAAATCAAGAGAAAAACCACGGTTATGACCTCGGCCGCGCAGGTTGAGTGGAAAAACAAAAAGGTAAATATTGTCGACGCGCCCGGGCTTTTCGATTTTGAAGCCGGCTTAAATGAGGCGATGCGCGCGGCTGATTCGGCGCTTATCGTCGTTTCGGGCAAAAACGGATTGGCGGTCGGCACGGAGAAAGCCTTTGAAGCGGCCGATAGACGCGGGCTTTCAAAGTTTGTGTTCGTCAACGGTCTTGCGGATGAAGACGCCAGATTCTACCGCGTGTTTGAAGACTTGAAGGCCGCGTTCGGCCCGTCAGTCTGCCCCGTCGTCGTGCCGTATATTCAAGACGGCCAGGCGGATATATATGTCAACATTCTTGAATATAAAGCCTATGACTATAAAGACGGCAAGCCCGTTCCCGTGGCTTTGCCCGATATGGGGGACAGGCTCGACGGCCTGCGTGCGGCCATCTGCGAGGCAGTCGCCGAGACAGACGACGCGCTGTTTGAGAAATACTTCGCGGGCGAAGAATTCACGCCCGAGGAAATCATAGTTGGCGTGAGCAAGGGCGTGAAAACCGGCGCGATTACACCAGTCTTCTGCGGCGATGCCATGCTTATGCGCGGTATGGAGCAGTTCCTTGACGGCCTCGCGTGGCTTGCGCCGTCAGCCGAGGAAAAGGCAGGGGAGATAGGCGTTGACGTGGACGGCAACCCTGTGGAAATCGCGGTGAATGAAAACGCCGCGACGGCCGCAGTTGTCTTCAAGACGATTGCCGACCCCTTCATCGGCAAGCTCTCGTTTGTTAAGGTGGTCGCGGGAAAGATTACGGCAGACGCACCTGTGCTCAACATGAGGACGGGTGAGCAGGAGAGAATCAGCAAAATCGTGGCAATAGCTGGTAAGAAGCAAATTGACGTGAAGGCCATAGTCGCGGGAGATATAGGCGCGATACCCAAGCTCACAAGCACAAACACCGGAGATACGCTCTGCTCTCCGGCGAGAAAGGTGACTCTTGAGCCTGTGGAATATCCGAACGCAACGCTCATCATGGCGGTGCTTCCCGCAAAGAAGGGCGAAGAGGATAAGATAGCGCAGGGGCTTTTGAGGCTGGCCGAGGAAGACCCGTCCATCATATTCGCAAACAATGCAGAAACCAAGGAAATGACGGTCGGCGGACTGGGAGAACAGCACCTCGACGTCGTCATATCAAAGCTCAAGGCGAAGTTCGGCATAGACGCAATCCTCAAGCAGCCGAAGGTTCCTTACAGAGAGACAATCCGCAAAAAAGTGCAGGTGCAGGGCCGCCACAAAAAGCAAACCGGCGGGCACGGTCAGTTCGGCGACGTGTGGATTGAATTCGAGCCGTCTGATAATGAAGGGCTTGAATTTGCCGAAAGAGTAGTGGGCGGCGCTGTTCCCAAGGGATTCTTCCCCGCGGTTGAAAAGGGCTTGCGCGAGAGCATCCAAAGGGGAATGCTCGCGGGCTATCCGATGGTCGGCATCAAGGCCACGCTCTATGACGGCTCTTATCACCCCGTAGATTCCTCTGAAATGTCATTCAAGATGGCGGCGAGCATTGCATACAGAAACGGTATACCCACAGCCGGCCCGACGCTTCTTGAGCCGATAGGCCATCTAGCCGCAACTGTGCCGGACTCAAACATGGGCGACATCATGGGCGAGGTGAACAAGCGCAGAGGCCGCGTGTTGGGCATGAATCCGGCGGGCGCGGGCAAGCAGACGGTCGAGGCTGAGGTTCCGATGGCGGAAATGCATGATTTCTCCACCTATATGCGTCAGGTCACACAGGGCAGAGGAACATATACGTTCGAATTTGTCCGCTATGAAGAGGCACCGAGCAATATCGCGCAGAAGGTGGTTGCGGATTCAAAGACCGAGGCCGAAGATTAAATCGTTTTTACTGATTATGAGGATTAACATAGAACAGCTCCGCGGATTTCGCGGAGCTGTTCGCTGCTATTCAATTACTTGAAGTTTTAGCATAATTATGCTAAAATATTACAAGAGGTGATATTATGAAAACAATCAGGCCGGTATCGGATCTTAGGAATAATTTTGCGGAAATATCAAAAACTGTCCACGAAACTGCACAACCGGTGTTTCTGACGAAAAACGGCTTTGGTGATATGGTTGTGCTGAGCATGGAGGCCTACGAGAATTTGCAGCTTGAGAGCGATATATACTTCAAGCTTCGTGAAGCAGAGCATGAAGCAGAAGCGACAAAGCGGCGCTTTTCTTCTAAAGACGTGTTGAAAGCCATGCGGGAAGCCGCAGGAGCAGAAGATGTATAAAGTGGTTTTTCTGCCGCTGGCCAAGAAGGATATGACGGAAATAGCCGGATATATCGGCAGTGAGCTTTCAAATCCTGCTGCGGCGTTGAGGCTTGCCGAAGAGATGATTAAGGCTGCCGACAAGCTCGGTGATTTTCCATATATGAATCCGGTATATAGCCCGATTCGCCCGCTCAAAATAGAATATCGCCGCATGAAGGTTAGAAATTATCTTATGCTTTACTGTGTGAATGAGCCGGAAAAACTCGTGACGGTTATGAGGGTTATATATGCACGCCGTGACTATGAGAAATTGCTGAAGTAAAACCCGCCTGGCGCAAATTGCGTCAGGCGGGTTCCTGTTATTTATCCGTCTATCTCTTCAAAGACGCTTTCCGTGGCCTCTGATTCAAACTGCTTGTTATACAAATCTGCGTAATAGCCGCCCTGAATCATAAGCTCCTTGTGCGAGCCGCGCTCAATGATTTTGCCGTTTCGCACGACGAGAATCAAATCTGCCTTGCGGATGGTCGAAAGCCTGTGCGCGATGAGGAACGACGTGCGGTTATCGAGAAGCTTAGAGATGGCCTTTTGAATCAGCGCCTCCGTATGTGTGTCTATTGAGGAGGTGGCCTCGTCAAGGACGAAAATCTTCGGGTCTGCGAGAATCGCCCTGGCGAACGAAACAAGCTGCTTCTCACCGGTGGAGAGGTTGTTGCCGCCCTCGCCGACGTCGCTGTCATAGCCGTTTTTCATCTTCAGGATGAAGTCATGCGCGCCCACCATCTTTGCCGCCTCGATGATATCATCGTCTGAAGCGTCCAGCCTGCCGTAGCGGATATTCTCTTTTACAGAGCCGGAGAAGAGGTGAGGCGTCTGCAAGACATAGCCGATATTGCTGTGCAGCCAAAGCATGCTCCGGTCTTTATAGTCTTTGCCGTCTATGAGAATCCTGCCGGAGGTGGGCTCAAAGAAGCGGCAGGCGAGGTTCACGAGCGTGGACTTCCCCGCGCCCGTCTCACCGACAATGGCAATCGTCATGCCCTCGGGTATATCTAAATTGAAATGCTCCAGCACATACTCTGTGCCGTCTGAATACATGAAGCTGACGTCGTCGAACGTGATGTTACCCTGAAGTGGCTCCCAGTTTTCGCGCTTCGGCTCAAAGCTTGTGCCGTATTTTGCTATGACATCGGGAGTATCTGTGATTTCCGGAACAAGGTCAAGAATATCCGCGCAGCGCTCGACGTTTACCTGCGTGGCGATGAGGTTTGAGATAGTTCCCGCGAGGCTCTGCACCGGGTCAGCGATAACAAGCGCGTAGTTGACGAAAATCGTGAGCTCTGCTATGCCTATATCGCCGAGGATAACCATCGTTCCGCCGCCTGTGAGGACGAACGAAACCGCAAGCGAAGTGAGGAACACGATAATCGGGATATACACCGCGCGAAGCATGACGGCGTGAATCGTCGTCTTTTTCATGTCGGTGGTGACCTCGGTAAAGGCCTCGGTGTTCTTGTCTTCAATCACGAGTGTTTTTGAGGTGACGGCGCCTGAGATGCCCTCGTTATACTGCCGCGAAATCTCTGCGTTGATTCGCCTTACGCGGCGGTTCGTCGCAAGAATCTTCTTCTGGAAGAAGAACGTGAGCAAGGCGATTGCCGGCACGATGGTGACGACAAGCGCCGCCAAAAATGCATTGATTGAGAACATCACTATCATACAGCCGATGATATAGGCTGAGCTCCAGAACACATCGACCAAGCTCCACGCGAAGACGGTGCCGATACGTGCGGTATCGCTCATAACCCTCGCCATAATCACGCCCACGGGCGTTTGATTATAATATGAAAAGCTCAGCACCTGCATCTGCGAGAACAGCGAATGGCGCAAATCGCGGCTGAAATACATCTCAACCTTCAGTGCCTGAAGCGCGAACAGCATCGTGCATAAGGCCTGTAAAGTGACGACTGAAATATAGAGAATCGAGAATTGCAATACGCCGGCCGTCTGTCTTGGTGTGACGAAATTATCAACGGCATATCCCGCAAAAAGCGGGAAAGAGATGTCGATGATGGAGTTGATGAGCATCAAAACGGCGACGCTTATCATAATCTTCTTATACGGGCTTATAAACGGGATTATCCTTTTCCATGTCTTTATAGAAGAGGTTTTCTTGTGTGCTTCGGTTTTGGTTATGTAATCCATATCCCCCTCCTTATTCTTCGTCTTTGGCACTTTGCGCGTCAAAAATGCGCTTGTAAATGCCATCTTGGTTAATCAGCTCATTGTGTGTGCCGAGCTGGCTGACGCGCCCCTTGTCGAGGACAAGAATCATGTCTGCGTTCATTATGGTTGTAATTCTGTGCGCGATGAGAATCGTCGTGCCGTGGATATTCTCATTGATGGATTTCCTTATCTTCGCGTCGGTTTCCATGTCAACGGCGGAGAGCGAATCGTCAAACACCTTGATGGGGGTATCCTGCATGAGCATTCTCGCGATTGCCACCCGCTGCTTCTGCCCGCCGGAAATCGTCACGCCGCGCTCGCCGAGCTCCGTTTCATAGCCCTCTGAGAAGGTTTGAATCGTGTCGTCGATAATCGCAAGCTGCGCGTATTTTCTTATCGTGTCGAGGTCGCCTGTTTTGGCGCCGTCAGATATGCTTTCTCTGAAGGTCTTTGAGAACAAGAACGGCTCCTGCAGAACGATGCCGATATTCTTTCGGAGATAAGAAAGCTCTATATCGCGTATATCCACGCCGCCGATTGTGATTCTTCCGTTTTTCTCCGGCAGCGCATACAGCCTGTCAAGCAGATACATCAATGTGGACTTTCCGCTGCCCGTCGCGCCCAGAATGCCGAACGTGCTGCCCTCTTTGACGGTGAAGCTGACGTCCTTCAACACCACGGAAGCGTCGTTATAGCTGAAGCTGACGTTCTCAAAGGCGATATCCTTGTCCATAGGCGGCGTTTGCGGGTTTTCAATATTCTGTTCTTCCCTTGCATCGAGAATGTCAAAGAGCCTCGTGGAGCTGATGGTCGTTTTACTCAGCTCGCTGAGCAGCCGCCCGAGGTGACGCGAGGGCCATACAATCATTTGATTATACGCCACGAACGCGAGGAATTCGCCCGCGGAAATTTTATTGTCCACCACAAAGAACACGCCGATTACGGTTATCACAAGCACCTGCAGGCCCGCGAACAAGTCGCCAAGCCCCCAGTTAGAGCCCATGATTCTGCCGAGCTTCACCCACTTTGTGGTGAGGGCCTCGTTCTGCTCGACGAAGCGGTCTATTTCAAACCGCTCTCTGCCGAAGGCGCGCACAACGCGCACGCCTGTGAGGTTCTCCTGCACAAGCGCGGTGAGCGCACCCTCCTGCTCGTCGGCCTCACGAAATTTCTTTCCTGTTATGCGGAAGAAAATCATCGAAACCGTGATAACCACCGGCAAAAAGGCCGAGACCACCAGCGAAAGCTCAACGTTCATCGTGAACATCAAGGCCAGGGAAACCGCCACGAGAAAAACCGTGCGGAAGATTTCCAAAAGCTGGTCGCTCACGAAATTCCTTATCAAATCCACATCCTGTGTGCAGCGCTGGATAATATCGCCGGTCTGGTGCGAATTGTGCCAGAAGAACGGAAGGCGCTGAATGTGGTCGTAGAGCTTATTTCTTATCCTTGCCATCGTGTTCTCGCAGGCCTTTGACATGCTCATTCTCGAGATGAGCATGCAAAGCCCTGAAATCACTGCAAAGCCGAGCGAAATGGCTGCGCAGACTATAACATTGCTTCTGAGGAAATCTCTGCCGCCGATAGCCTCAATCCAATCAACGAGGAAATCCGGCAAGTTAAACGGCAAATCGTTTATGACCGAGTCAACCGTGAAGCGTATGACCTGCGGCGTCATATAGCTCGCGATGACCGAAATTATGACGGTGACAAGCGCCGCCACGAATAAAAGCCGATACCCTTTGGTAAATGGAAAGAACCGAAGGATATTCGACGATGTATGTTTTTCTTTCATCTTCTACCAACCTGTTTCTGCCCATGTCTGTGTGATTCAAGCCGGCATATGGGCAATGCGCGGCCGAAGTATACTATCGCAGTTGCTCTCACTAGGGCTCCCCCAATACCCTGTGAGCAGAAAAAAATATGGCGTTCAGCTTATCACGGTTAAGCTGAGAGCCATTTTCAAGATAAAACGCAAGGCATATACCAATTCATATCGCTTCAAACAAATCACACACCATTAAATAAGCAATCTCCAATCAGCAAAATCACTTGCGTCCTCCCGCCCAAGAATCGCCGCTGTTGTTCGTCGTATTCTTGGGAAACAACGGCAAGGTTATTTTATCTCTCTATAATAGAAAAGTCAAGCTTTGTTTGAGAGGGCGTTGAGTGCTGTTGACAATGTGAGTTATAAATGATAAAATTTATTTACATAAAGCAGGAAGCATTCTTAATATAGGAGGATTTGTTATGAAGAGAACAATCAGCGTTCTCGTGACAGCTGTTCTCATGCTGCTCTGCGTTTTGCCGGCCGGGGCGGCGCAAGAGGAGAGAGAGGCGGTAAGCCGCACGGTGCTTGCCTTCCTTGAGGACTACACGATTAACCATATTCATTATGGCACGAATGATTTATCCGGCTATCTTCTGCCGCAGGATGCCGACGCCTCCCCGTTTTTGAAAACAGCGGAGGTAAATCAGGGTTTTTCCGCGTTTACTGTGGATAAAAACATAAAAGCCTATCTTGAAAAGAAGATTGCCGATAGCCAGGAAATTATGCGCGCAGATAATACCGTAAGAGAAAATCTGAGAATCAGCTTCTCCGATATTAAAATGGCCGCAGCTGGTGATATTGCCCTGGCACAGCTGCAGGTGTTCATTGAATTTCATTATCCCGGGGCAGCGTATGACAGCGCAATGATGCCGCGCTATCTTCTCAGCCTTGTTAAAACAGGCGGAAAGTGGATAGTCGCCGATGTGATTTCCGACGACCCGATTGACAGAGGCAACGGAAAGCACTATACCGAGCCGGATAATTTAGAAGGGCCGGAGCCGCCCGAAAATGATTTGCCGCTGATATATGATTATACAGACGTGCAGGGGCACTGGGCTTACACTTATATAAATAATGTCCTTGAAGACGGCTATTTCAACGGAACAAGCCCGACCACGTTTTCACCAAACGAATCTATGTCGAGAGGCATGTTCGTGACGGTTCTCGGAAGGATGGCGAATGCGGATTTAAGCAGCAATTCCCCGTCTCCGTTCAGTGACGTCAGAGCAGGAGCTTACTATGCTCCGTATGTCAACTGGGCGGTGCAAAAGGGCATCGTGAAGGGCGTCTCACCTAAGCTCTTCAAGCCCGATGATTCAGTGACGAGAGAGCAGATTATCCTCATGCTTTCGCGCTTTTTGGCGAGAGACGAGTTTGACCCATTGGGGCAGTTCCCGTGTGAGGTAGACTCAGACACGCCGAATTTCCAGGACATAGACAAGACCTCGGCGGAGTTCAAGAATAACTATCTTGCGTTCTATCAAGCGTCGATTATAGAGGGAAGAAGCCCGACCTCATTTGCGCCGCACAGCTTTATCACGCGCGCGGAGGCCGCGAAAATCTTTGCCCTTACGGGTCGCATGCTCGCCGGCGACGTTAAATTCTATGGAGATGCAGCGATGACATTCACCGTGCCGTGGTATTGGCTGGATAGGGTTTCGTCATGGCCGATGGGAGATAATTTCGCATTTGGCAGGGACCCGGACACCTCCTTCCATGCGAAGAGCTTCTGGGAAAGCTACGAGCGTAATGACAGAGACGTAGACGGATACACCGGGCTTCTCTTCAGCTTCTACTTTGTTGAAGACGCCGAAGGCAATATGGCTTCCTTCAAAAATGCAGACGGAAGCTGGAAAGCCGGCTTCTCCTTTTTCGCGAACGCACGGGCAACAAATTGGCTTAACCCTGAAACTATGGCAGAAGAAACGCGCGATTTTGTTATTGTCCTCCACAAACCGGTTGTGCCGAACTTCGAGCCGGGCGACGCTTTGGGAGAAAAGCTGTATAAAAGGCTTGAAAAGGACGTCACCAGGGTGATTGAAAGCGTAGAGTTCGACCAGAATATTACCATTCTGCCATAACTTAGAAATCTTCTCTGACAGGGGAGATTTTTTTGCCTCTTTGCGGAGAACCGCATTTGCGCGCCCGACAAAAAAATGTGGATTTTTAGTGATAAACATGATAAAATGTAATTGGAATTAAAGGATTTAGTTTATTTCATGATAAAAATACATCATTTTCGGAGGTGCACCATGAAGCTAATACTTGCGATTGTCAGCAATGACGACAGCGGCGCCGTCTCATCGGCCTTGACGAGAGAGGGATATTCCGTCACGAAGCTTGCCACAACAGGCGGCTTTCTCATGGCGGGGAACACAACGTTCATCGCCGGTGTAGACGATGAAAAGGTTGATGATGTCATCAGCATTATTTCCAAGCAGAGCAGCAGAAGAACGCAGATTGTCCCGAGCGCCTCAACAATGGACGTCGGCATGTACACCTCATTCCCGGTTGAGGTCACGGTCGGAGGCTCAACGATTTTCGTGCTCAATGTGGATAGATTTGAAAAGGTCTGATATTTGATGAATCTCAATTCATTTGTGGGGAACAGCCAGGTTAAGAAATTCCTCTCCGACGCAAAGGACGGCGGGAGGTTTCCTCACGCGGTTATTTTTCAGGGAGAGGCCGGCACGGGCAAGAAGACGCTTGCGAAGCTTGTGGCCAATGCGCTTGTGTGCAGGGATGCAAATGCTCCGTGCGGCGAATGCCCCGCGTGCAAAAGGGCGAGGGCGGGCTCGCATCCGGACATCAGAATCGAAGAGGGGAGTGGGGCGACCCGCTCCCTCAATGTTGAAGCGGCTAAAAGGATAATCCTCGACTCGCACAGAATGCCCGAAGAAGCGGATTACAACATCTATCTGTTGTTCGTCGAGAACAAAATGCCCGAGGTCACGCAGAACAAGCTGCTCAAGCTGATAGAAGAGCCGCCCGGCAACACCGTATTTATCATCACGGTCCCCTCGGCTGAAAGCCTCTTGCCGACGATTCGCTCGCGTTCACAGATTTTCTCCCTGCGCCCGGTAGCCGTCAATGAGGCGGCAGACTATGGCCGCATGATCGGCATGGAGAGCGCAGAGGCCGAGAGGCTGGCGGCACTCTGCGGCGGGAATATCGGGCGAATGCTTCAGGAGAGAGGCGAGGGAGAAGAGGCATATGCAACTGCGGCGGCGGAGAGAATCGCGCTTGCCTCGGCGGAGAGAAATACCGAAAGGCTGTTGGAAGAGACAGCGCCGCTCATAAAGAATAGACAGCTCACAGGTGAGGTGCTTGAACGGCTCGGGTTGATTTTACGTGACGGCGCGGTGCTGAAAGCCGGAGGAAGCGAGCTGCTTTCGCCTGGAGGCGAGGCGGCAGAAGAGCTCACAAAGCGCTCGGCGGGCGATTTGCTTAAGCTGCTTGACGCAGTGACTGAGCACAGGAAAAAGCTTGAAAGAAATGCGAATATGCCGCTGCTCATCACGAGCCTCTGCGCGGCGTTGGCTTAAAATAAATATTGGAGAAGAAAATGGAGATAGTAGGAATAAAGTTCAAAGACACAGGCAAGGTGTATTATTTCGACCCAAAAGGGATAAAAATGCAGCTTGGCGACAAGGCTATAGTCGAGACGGCCAGAGGACTTGAATGTGGTGAGGTTGCGCTGGCGAACAAAAATGTGGCGGAGGAGAATATCGTTCAGCCGCTTAAAAAGGTGGTTCGCAAGGCAACGGACGCAGACATAAACAAGGTGAGTGAGAACGCGCAGAAGGAGAAAGACGCCTTCGTGCAGTGCGAGCAGAAAATCGAAGAGCATAAGCTTGAGATGAAGCTCGTCGATGTTGAAATCACGTTTGACAACACCAAGATTCTCTTTTATTTCACGGCTGACGGCAGGGTGGATTTTCGTGAGCTCGTCAAGGATTTAGCCGGTCTTTTCCGCACAAGGATTGAGCTGAGGCAAATCGGCGTGCGAGACGAAGCCAAGATGATTGGCGGCATAGGCATATGCGGGCGGCCGTTCTGCTGCACGTCATATCTCAACGGCTTCCAGCCGGTTTCAATCAAAATGGCGAAGGAGCAGGGGCTTTCATTGAATCCCGTGAAGATTTCGGGCGTTTGCGGACGTTTGATGTGCTGTCTTAAATATGAGCAGGAGGCCTACCTCGACCTTCTTCGCACGACGCCGAAGGTGAATGCGATCGTCAATACAGCCGAGGGCAGGGGAATTGTCGTGGACCAGAACCTTCTCACCGGCAAGCTCACGGTTCGCCTTGACAAGGACCCGGACGCCGCCCCTCAGGTCTTCAAGGTCAGCGAGGTTAAGGTGATAAAGGACGGCAGAATTCAAGTGGATAAAAAAGAGATTGACGAGCTGAGGAATCTGGAAGAGAGCTAAGGTGGAGTCAGCAGGAAGTGAAGCTATGAGCATAGCCCTTTACAATCAATTACTTGAAGAGAAAAAGGCAGCATATAAGGGCGGTATATATCGCCTTAGCCAAATAATGTTTGCATATAACAGCAACCGTATAGAGGGAAGTAAGCTCACCGAGGAGCAAACGAGATTTATTTTTGAAACAAACACCGTAATATCAAAAGACGAGGAGAGCATCAACGTTGACGACATCACAGAAGCCGCCAACCATTTTGCTCTCTTTGATTATATGCTGGAAACTGCGCCTTGCCCGCTAAGTGAAGACATGATTAAGGAATATCATGCCATCTTAAAAAGGGGAACGTCAGACTCGCGCCTTTCGTGGTTCAGGGTAGGTGAGTATAAGTCCTTGCAGAACACTGTCGGAGATTTGACGGTGACCTCTGCGCCCGAAAAGGTCGCTGAAGATATGAGCGCGATGCTGAAAAGATACGATACTAAAGAAAATGTTTCATTTGAAAGCCTCGTTGATTTTCATTACCGATTTGAAAAGATTCACCCGTTCCAAGACGGCAACGGGCGCGTGGGGCGAATGATTATGTTTAAGGAATGCCTGAAAAACGGCATAATCCCTTTCATCATTGAAGACCAAAACAAAGCTTTTTACTATCGCGGGCTTTCAGAATATCCGAAAGAGCCTGGGTATTTACTTGAAACCTGCCGGCACGCGCAGGATATATACGGAGCGATGTGTGAAAAGTATGTTCCACTGCAATAAAAGCTTTGATTTTTTTAAATAATATGTTATCATGTTCATGTAAAAATCATTCTAAACGGAGGTGCTGATATGGCATATAAAATTGGTGATGACTGCATTTCTTGCGGCGCATGCGCGGGCGTTTGCCCGGTTGAAGCGATTTCAGAGGGCGACGGCAAGTATGTGATTGACGCAGGCAAATGCACAGACTGCGGCTCATGCGAGGCCACCTGCCCCGTATCGACAATCAGCGCAGGCTGAGTTAAAACAACGGAAAGCTTGGTGATTGCCAAGCTTTTTTGTTTGTTCTTAGCAGATAATTTTAGTAGAAGGAAGAGAGAAAGGGCGGAGTATGGATGCGTCGGTATTTTGGGATGTTATCGGAAACTATAACACCTTCACTTGGATATACCAATGTGTCATTGCGATATCGTTACTCATAAGCGCAGGTCTTGCAGTTCTCAAAAATAAAGCATGGCTTCTTAAAGCGGCACTTGGCGTTGGAAATATCTTTATAGGTGTCGTGTTCTTCCTCGTTTACGGAACAGAGGCGATTCAGAAATATTTTGCCGCCCCGCTATTTTTGCTGACGGGACTCCTGCTTTTCCGTGAAGCGGTAATGTATAGGAATGTTAAGCTCGGGAAACCAGGCGCAGTGCAGTGGATACTGCTGTTAATGTTTATTATCTACCCAATGGCATCTTTTTTGTTGGGTCATACTTTTCCACGTATTGTCACATACATTATACCATGTCCTTTTATCAGCCTGAGCATTGCGGTTTACTCATGCTATGAACAAAAAAGTAAATTGATTTTGCTGCTCTTGACAATATGGGGCGTTACAGGCCTCAAAGCCTTTTTCGTAAACGCTTTTGAGGATATAATACTGCTGATATGCGGACTGTTTTGCCTATGGATACTGATAAGAACTATGCGAAGGCAACATAGGGCATGAACTTAAATGCCATATCCGCCGCATGTTTAACAAGGTTATCAATTTGTGTGGGAGGGAGGCTTGCATGGCGACAGAAAAATGGGAAAGATTGAATAATGAACACGGCCTATATGTCACGAAGGAGCATGGCTTCTCGACTGACACGCTTCTGCTTGCCGATTTTTCCATGCCTAAAAAAGCGGAGATATGTGCCGATTTCGGCACGGGCGCCGGAGCGATTGCGTTCATCTGGAAAATGAGAGCCAACCCGAAAATGATTTACGGAATTGAGCTTCAGGAGAATGCTTTCATGCTGGCGGCAAAATCTCTCGTAAGGAACGGCTTCGATGGGGTTGAGCTCATCCACGGCGACGTGCGCGAAAGGCCGCTGCCAAACGAAAGCTTGGATTTAATCGCCTGCAATCCGCCATATAAGGCTAAAACCGCAGGGCTGAAAAACCCGAGCGAAGCAAAGCGCCTTGCGCGCCACGAGGAGAGCCTCACGATTGATGAGCTGGCGGAAGCGGCGGCATATGCCCTGAAATTCGGCGGCAGGCTTTGCCTTTGCCAGCGCCCGGAAAGGATGGCAGATGTGATTGTGGCACTGCGAAAGAACAGAATTGAGCCGAAGCGGCTGCGCCTTGTTCAGCAACGGGCCGGTTCAAAGCCTATGCTGGCTCTCATTGAGGGCAGAAAGGGCGGAGGGAGCGGGCTGGTCGCCGAACCGACGCTCATTATCGAGGACGAAAACGGCTATACCTCTGAAATGAAGGCCGTTTACGGCGATTACTATTTAGGAGACGGAAATGAAGGAGATTGAAAACGCGCTCTATGTCGTCGGCACGCCTATCGGAAATCTGGAGGATTTCTCCCCGCGCGCAAGGGAGGTGCTTGCCTGCGTGGATTTCATCGCCGCCGAGGATACGCGCGTGACGATGAAACTGCTGAATAAATTCGACATCAAAAAACCGATGGTGAGCTTCTTTGAGCATAATAAATTCGAAAAGGGTGAGCAGATAACCGGGCGCATAAAGGGCGGCGAGAGCTGCGCGCTGGTCACTGACGCAGGCATGCCCGCAATTTCTGACCCGGGCGAGACGCTCGTCGCGGCCTGTGCAAGCGAGAACATAGCGGTCTATGTCGTGCCCGGCCCCACGGCGATGGCCTCGGCGCTGGCGATAAGTGGGCTGCCGACCGGTCGCTTCACGTTCGAGGGATTTTTGAGCATGAACAAGCGAAGTCGAGCGGAGCATCTTGCTTCTCTGCAAAATGAAAGCCGCACGATGATTTTCTATGAAGCCCCGCACAAGCTGAGGAAAACCCTGGCCGACATGAAGAAAACCTTCGGTGAAGAGAGAAGAATCTCGCTTTGCCGTGAGCTGACGAAGCTGCATGAGGAGGTCATACGCAACACTCTCGGCGAAGCGGCGAGGATATACCGTGAGCGTGAGCCGAAGGGCGAATTTGTGCTGGTTATCGAGGGCAAGGCAGAGATGGCAGGCGAGAGTGAAATCACACTTGAAGAGGCCGTGAGCTATGCGAAGGAGCTGATAAGCAGCGGGCTTTCAAAAAGCGACGCCGCAAAAGAGGCGGCGCAAATGAGCGGGCAAAAGAAAGGCGATATATATAAATTACTGTTGGAATGACGGAACATAGATGTTACATTTTTTGAGGGAGCATATTCAGGAGAATAATTAACATGAATGAGTTGCCTGTAAGAAAGAAAATGAGGCTTAATGATTACAATTATAGTCAAGAGGGTGTATTCTTTATTACAGTATGTGTAAAAGACAAGCATGAGATATTAGGAAAAACAGTAGGGAGCGACGACCCCGGCGCTCCGTCAAGCGACGACCCCGGCGCTCCGTCAAGCGACGACCCCGGCGCTCCTTACATGAAGTTGTCTGCATATGGGAATATCGTCAAGAAGTACGTTGAAGAAATCGAAAAGCACTATCCTATTTCAATAGATAAATACATAATAATGCCAAACCATGTGCATATGCTTATTGCTGTGCTGAACGGCGCGCCGAGGTCGTCGTGCCCTACAATGATAATTCCAAGAATCGTCGCTACCTTGAAGAAAGTGACAAATAGAGAAATAGGTTTTAATATATGGCAAACCTCATACTATGACCACGTTATTCGCAATAATGCTGATTATCAGCGCGTATGGTTGTATATAGATGAAAATCCGGTAAAATGGAAAGAAGATAAATATTTCCTGACATAATAGCATATAATAAGAATTCAAAAAAGGGAAGTGAGAAGTATGATTAGAAAAACCAAGATTATCTGCACGCTGGGGCCTTCAACGGACGACGAGAGAGTGCTGCGCGAGATTATGCTCAAGGGCATGAACGGCGCGCGCTTCAATTTCTCTCATGCCACGCATGAAGACGCGCGGAAAAAGATGGATATGGTGGTTCGGCTGAGAGAAGAGCTGAACCTGCCAATCCCCACGATTCTCGACACAAAAGGGCCGGAGATTAGGCTTAAGACGTTCAAGGAGGGTAAGGTGACCCTGCAGGCCGGCGACGCGTTTGTCCTCACCACGCGTGAGGTTGAGGGCGATGTGAATCGGGTTTCGATAACATATGATGAGCTTCCGAATGATTTGAAGACGGGCGCGTCGGTGCTTATCGACGACGGGCTTATCGAGCTGCAGGTTATGCAGATAAACGGGCCTGACATCATTTGCGAGATAATTGACGGCGGCGAGGTTTCGAACCATAAGGGCGTGAATGTGCCCGGCACAAGGCTTTCCATGCCGTTCATAAGTGACCGCGACAGGGCCGACATCATCTTCGGCATAGAGGCGGGCTTCGATTTTATCGCCGCTTCGTTCACACGCAGCGCAGAGGATATTCTCGCGATAAGAAGCATACTTAAAGAGCATAACTGCCACACGATAAATATCATCGCCAAAATCGAAAATATGGAGGGCGTGGATAACATAGACGAAATCCTGCGTGTGGCGGACGGCATAATGGTTGCCAGAGGAGACATGGGTGTTGAGATTCCGCTGGAGGACGTCCCCGTTTTGCAAAAGAGGCTCATACACAAGGCGTATCAAGCGGGTAAGCAGGTTATCACGGCGACGCAGATGCTGGATTCCATGATGAAAAATCCGCGTCCGACAAGGGCGGAAGCCACTGACGTGGCCAATGCCATATACGACGGCACAAGCTGCATCATGCTTTCCGGAGAGACGGCGGCGGGGAAATATCCCGTCGAGGCGGTTGAGACGATGGTTCGCATAACCGAAAAGGCGGAGAGCGATATAAACTATGTCCGCCGCTTCAATAACCGAGACAACAGCGATATAGCCTTTGACGTGACGAACGCTATCTCCCACGCCACCTGCACGACGGCACATGACCTCGGTGCAACGGCGATAATCACGGTGACGAAATCGGGCATAACGGCGAGGCAGATTTCCAAATTCCGCCCGGACAGCCCGATAGTCGGCTGCACCACGGAGGAAAACGTATGCCGCCAGCTGAATCTTTCGTGGAACGTTGTGCCAATCGTGATAGAGGAGGAGACAGATACAGACGCGCTGTTTGACGCGGCAGTTCGCGCGGCAGAGAGAACCGGCGTGGCAAAGAGCGGCGACATCGTCGTCATAACGGCGGGAATGCCACTGGGCGTGACCGGCACGACGAATATGATGAAGGTGCATATCGTCGGCGATGTTCTTCTCACGGGCGCGGGCATAACCGAGAAAAGCGTTTCGGCGCGGCTGTGCGTATGCAAGGTGCCGGAAGAACTGGCCAAGGGCTTCCGTGACGGCGACATCATCGTTATTCCCGAGACGAGCAATGAGATTGTGGATTATATGCGGCGTTCGTCCGGCATTATAACCGAGACGGCGGGAACTAACACACACGCCGCGATAGTCGGCTTGGCGATGGATATACCCGTCATCACGGGCGCGAAGAACGCCACAGGCATTCTAAAAAGCGGCGCCGTGGTGACGCTGGACGCAAAGACAGGCTACGTTTCGAGCTGCTGATTAAAAGAGAAAAAGCTCTCCGCTTAAGGAGAGCTTTTTAATGCCGCCGGCTAAATCTTTTCGGGAGAGAGCAAAAGCTTCCACGAGAATTTCTCTTCGTTGAAGCGGTATTTCTCCATAAGCGCAGGCCCGCAGCTGTTTGAGCCTATTCCGCTCATCTTGTAATCGAGGCACAGCACGGTGCAGCCGGATTTCTCAAGCTCGTAATTAGGCACCTTTGATGAAAGCTCCTCCTGTGTGTATTCCGAAGCGTTGAAGCTGAAGAAGCCGTCTGCCGTTGCCGTGAGAGAAGAGGCAGAGCCGGCAAGCCTTACATAACGGCAGCCCCAGTGCGAGGAATTCTCCTGCGGCTTGATATAATCTTCAAACATATCTGAAACATTTTCATCAAACACGCCGAGATAAGACGCGCGGTGTTTGTCGATATAGCTTTCATACGGGCCGTAGCCCAGATATTCAGCGCTGTTGAAGGCCTTCGGCATAAAGAGCCGCACGCCGAAGCGCGGCAGATACGGGAAAGCCATGTCTTTCGTAGCTTTTACGCTCATAAGGATTTTGCCCTCGCCGTCAATTTCAAAGCTTGCGGAAACATCAAGGAACTTCTTCATGTAAACTGCCGCAATACCGAGCTTAGCGGAAATCAGGATATTTCCTGCTTTGCTCTTTGAAAGCTTCGCCGAATAAACCTTAACCGTTTTGCGGTCATAGCCGAACTTCTCCCATTCGGCGCGGATATTACGGTCATTATCCGTCGGCGCGCGGTAGATGTTCCAGTCCATCGGGGCGGTTATGAGCGGCACATTTGCATGAACAAGCTCACTGAAAAGCCCTGTTTGCTTATCGAAAACATAGCGGAAGCCCGCTGTTTCAACGGTGATATACCTATTGCCATCTTGAGTTTTGAATTTCCCTCTTTTCATCTTGGGGAATTCATTTCTGCGCTCGCTTATTATCAGCTCGTCAAAGCCGAAATCAAAGCCCTTTTTATAGAACTCCGTGTCATCCTTTGCGGTGTAATGAATTATAAAGGTCACGTCCCCGCCGCCGGGCAGAGCCGGCAGAGCATAGCGGAAGGTCTTGTGCGGGCGGATATTCACGTCGTCGATTTTGCCCGAATACATGGCCTCGCCATCGACTAATATCTCATAGCTCATGTCAAGAATATCCGCGCTTGAGGTGAAATCAAGCGTGTTGCGCAAGGTGACGGCTTTCTTGGATTTATCAAGCTTGGCTCTTATCGGGCGCAGGCAGTTCTTATATTCAAGCAGGCCGGTGTGCGGGGTTCTGTCAGGGTAGACGAGCCCGTCCATGCAGAAGTTGCCGTCATGCGGGAATTCGCCAAAATCTCCGCCATATCGGTAGATTGCCTTTCCGTCAGGCGTTGTGCCGCCGAAAACGGCGTGGTCACACCACTCCCATGCGAAGCCGCCGCAGAAGCCGTCATATTTATAAATAAGCTCCATATAGTCTTCGATGTCGCCCGGGCCGTTGCCCATTGCATGAATATATTCGCAGAGAATAAACGGGCGCGTGTTCGATTTATCGGCGAAATACGCGTCAATCGTCTCCGTAGGGGGATACATTCTACTGTATAAATCCAGCGGAGAGGTATCGGGGCTTTTGCCCTCAAGGGTGTAATGCTCGCTCTCATAATGCACGAGGCGCGAGGAATCATATGCCTTCACCCACCTTGCGGCCTTGACGAAATTCTCGCCGTAGCCGCTCTCATTGCCGAGCGACCATATTATAACCGCGGGGTTATTCTTATCGCGTATCACGCTTCGCTGTATTCTATCGAGGATAGACTTCTCATACATCGGGTCTTCCGCGAGCACCGCATAGGTTTTCCAGTCGTCTGTGCCAAGGTATGAGACTACTCCGTGCATTTCCAAATCCGCCTCGGCTATCGCGTAAAAGCCCAGCTCGTTGCACATTTGCAAGAACCAAGGCGCGTTGGGATAATGGCTTGTGCGTATGGCGTTGATATTGTGCCGCTTCATCAGCAGCATATCATTATATGCCTGCTCCATGCTGATTGTGTACCCCGTGACGGAATCGCTGTCGTGGCGGTTCACCCCCTTGAATTTGACGTTCATGCCGTTAATCAGCACCACGCCGTCTTTAACTTCAACCTTTCTTATACCTACGTCCTGCATGATAAATTCGCCGTTTGTCTCTAGCAAAAGCCCGTAGAGAACCGGGTTCTCCGCATTCCAGAGAATCGGCTTCTTCACCTTGAATTTGAGCTGCTCAGTGCCGCTCGCCTCGGCAAGAACCTCACCGTCCGGCGAAATCAACCTCGCATTCGTCTTTGCGCTGCCGGATATATCGAGTGAAACGCTGATTTCCGCAGTCTTGAGCTTGGCATCAAGCTCGGTTTTAACGAAGAAGTCACGCAAAAAGCTCTTCGGGCGCCGCAGGATATACACGTCACGGAAAATCCCGCTCATGCGCAGCTTATCCTGATCCTCGCAATAGCTGCCGTCACACCATTTTAGCACCAGCACGGCGATGGAATTGTCACCCTTTTTAAGATAATCCGTTATTTCAAATTCGGAGGTCGAATGCGAAACCTGGCTGTATCCCGCGAACTCGCCGTTTATCCAGAGATAGAAGCAGGAATCAACGCCCTCAAAGTTGAGGAAGCTTCTTAAGGCCAAATCCTCGGCATCGGCTTCGATGTGACGCACATATAACCCCGCGGGGTTCTCATCCGGCACATAGGGAGGGTCATATGGAAACGGGAAGCGCACATTGGTGTATTGATGCCTGTCATAGCCGTGGTTTTGCCAGCAGGACGGCACGGGAATACTGCCCATGCTATCCTCGTCATATGCGAGAAAATCGCCGTCTTCGCCCAAAGCCTCAGTAAATGAGCCGAAAAACTTAAACGCCCAATCCCCGTTTAACAAGAGAACGCTGTCGCTTTCACCCGTTACGGCCTCAAGCTCCGTCATGGCGGGGATATAGTAGCTTCTGTTCGGAGCTGTGCCCACATGCAGAATCTCAGGGTTCTCATGCAATTTTTCAAATGCCATTTCATTTTCCTCTTTTCATGATTTGCTTTACAAAAATTCAATAAAAGTTGACCTTTTGCCAAACTGTCTATATACTTAAAAAGGTTACCGCAAGAGAGGAGAATAGTCAAGGATAATTCACTTTTTTGCCGTCACTTCACAAATAATTCTTCATGGAGAGCGTATGACGTTCAGCTTTTTCATCTCAATCCTCTTCGCTTCGGCGATTTTGCTGCTCACCTTTTTGAATAAAAGGGTGGCGCTGAATGAAAAAACAATCACAATTTTGGTGGCATTTACATTTGCCTCCGCCTTTGTCATGCGTATTCTTCTGGGATATTTCGGTGAAACCTTCTTTACCGACATGAACCTGTTCAAGTTCTGGGGCAGCGTGATAAGCGAGGTGGGCTTTGGCCGCGCGTATAACGAGGTCTATATAGATTATCCGCCGGGGTATCTCTATATCCTCACGCTCCTTGATAAGCTCCGTCTGCTTTTCGGGCTTACGGAAGACAGCCCGATGTATACGCTTCTGTTCAAGATGCCGTCAATTCTTTCAGACATGGCAATGGGCGTTATCATCTATAAAATCGCAAGGAAGAAAAAAGCAGGCACGGCGGCGCTTTTTCTCACGGCAATTTTCCTGTTTAATCCGGTTATTTTCTTTAACTCGGCGATATGGGGGCAGATTGATTCAATTTGCACGCTTGTCTTGCTGCTCTCGATAGTCTTCTTGTATAAGGAAAGATATATACCCTCGGCCTTAATCTTCGGGCTTGCCATCGCCATGAAGCCGCAAATGCTGGTTTTCGTGCCGGTTTATTTGTTTTTCATGATAAAAAAGAGGAAGCCGGTCCAGCTGTTCGTCGGAATTCTCGCGGCCTTTGCGGTTATTCTTCTGTTGGCCGTTCCGTTCTCCGCGGGGGATAATCTATGGTGGCTCGTTGATAAATATGCCGGCACGATGGAGTATTATAACTTCTATTCCGTCAACGCGATGAACCTTTTCAGTATGTTCGGCCTCAATTGGCGCTGGCTGCCCGAAGAGCCGCTGAAGATGATTCTCACCGTGGCAGGGCCGGTTCTCGCGACTGTATTCTGCGGCGCGGTTATCTTTCGGCGTAAGGAGAATGATTCCGTTTTCATCGCACCGGCGGCGCTGATGACGGTGGTGTATATTTTCACGGTGAAAATGCATGAGCGCTATCTTTACACGGCGTTTGTGTTTATTCTCCTCGCGTATGTGTTCATCCGAGACAAAAGGCTGCTCTATGCCTATTCAAGCGCCTCTTTTGTGCATTTCCTGTGCGTCTATCTCATCTTCCATTATTTCGAGCATCAGGGCGGCTACTACGAGCCTAACAGCTCTATGACGGTTGTGCTGTCGGTTTTCCAGGTGGTGGTATGCATATATCTGATCTATGTGATTTTCAGCATTTACGTAATGGGCTCAAAGCGATTGTTAGAGCATGAGAGTGAACCGCCGATAGAGGAAATTCCCCTCAAGGACGCGGAGCGCATAAAAGCGCCGATTTTCCAAAGTGAAATCGACTCAAAGCTGCGCAGGCCGGACATAATCCTTATGGCGGGAATCACGCTGATTTACGCCCTCGTGGGCTTCTGGCAGCTCGGCTCTAATGAAATGCCGAACACCCCATGGCTGCCCGATACAGGAGAAAGCGTAATCCTTGAAGCGGAGGATTATACAGACACCGTGACGTATATCGCGGGCATTGCGCCGGACAATAACCACTATGCCGCGCGTATCGGAGTAAAATGCAAGCTTGAGACGTCAAATGACATGAAGACATGGGAAAATCACGGCGAGCTTTATGACGCCCATGTCTACGACTATAAAGAATATCCGCTGCCCGAGGCGGCGAAATATGTCCGTCTCACGGCGCTGGACGGCAAGGTGGCCATCAACGAGGTGTTGTTCAGGAAATATGGCGAAGATAAGCGCGGAAAAGCAACGCTGGTTGCGGGGAGCAGAGGCGGAGAAGCGCTGGTGGACGAGCAGAATGAAGCCGCGCTTTATCCCACGTATTATGACGAGACATACTTCGATGAAATCTACCATGCGCGCACGGCCTATGAGCATATCCTCGGGCTTGAGCCGTATGAGAACACTCACCCGCCGCTCGGCAAGCTGATTATCGCGGCGGGCATAGAGATTTTCGGCATGAATCCGTTTGGCTGGCGCTTCATGGGCGCGCTTTTCGGGGTGCTCATGCTGCCGGTGCTTTATCATCTCATTAAGCAGCTCGTCGGCAAAACGCTGCTTGCGTCTGTCGGCACACTGCTGTTCGCCTTCGATTTCATGCACTTCACACAGACGAGAATCGCGACGATTGACACCTATGCCGTGTTCTTCATTCTCCTGATGTACGACATGATGGTCATCTTCATGCGCAAGGACATTAAAACGGCAAGCATGCGCAGCATGATTCTGCCGCTTGCGCTCTCCGGCATATTCATGGGGCTGGGTGCGGCGTCCAAGTGGACGGTGCTCTACGGCGCGGTGGGGCTGGCCGTGCTGTTCTTCACGAAGATAGCAGTGGCATATATGAACGAAAAACGCAGCGGCGGAGACACAGCCTTGGTAATCGAGAAAATATTCTGGATATGCGCATGGTGTATACTTTGGTTCTTGCTTGTTCCGTTCGCGATATATTTCGCCGCGTTTTTGCCGCAGACAACCTTGCCGCATAATTCGGCGTGGGATTCTTTCATAAATTATCAGCGCGGCATGTTCGGGTATCATTCCACACTGAACGCCGAACACCCCTTCGCGTCGCCGTGGTATGAATGGCCGATGGACTGGCGGCCGATATGGTTCTATGATAACAAAGACGTAGGCAGGCTTGACGCCATCAGCAGTATCACGTCAATGGGCAATCCGGTTCTCTGGTGGGCGGGAATTCCTGCAATGCTGGGCGCGGTTATACTCGCTATAAAGGAGAAGAGCCGTGCGTGCTTCGTGGCGGCGGTAGGCTTTCTTTCAGTATATCTGCCATGGGTGCTGGTGCCTCGGATTTCCTTCATCTACCATTATTTTACTGCCGTGCCATTTATGATAATCGCCCTTATGATTTGCTTCAACTGGCTGATGACGCGTAAAAGCGCACGTTCGGGTCTGCGTCACGCATTGCGGCACGCGGAGGGAGGCATAGGCACATCGGAAGCCGGCAAGGTTATTCTTTGCATATTCACCGCAGTTTGCCTGCTGCTGTTTGCAGTTTATTTCCCGGTCATTTCCGGCATGACGACCACCGTGCAATATGCGAACGCGCTTGAGCTTTTGCCGTATTGGTATTTCGCATAGATTAGGAGGAGGCTATGAAAATCGCAACGTTTTTCGACCATATTCTCAGCATTTCCGAGCAGGAAGATGTGCCTGTAAAAGAGGCGCTCATGCTTGCGAAGAGCCTCGGCGTGGAGCTGCTGGAGGTCTCAAGCGGCAATATCGCCGTCACAGGAAAAGAGGAGATAAAAAAGCTTCTTGATGAAACCGGCCTGGGCGTTTCGGAGATATGCGCTTATTTCGACTGGGGCCGAAAAGCGGTTTCCGCTGAGGACATTGCCATGCTTGACACGGCGGAATACTTGGGCGCAAATAAAATGCTGGTAATTCCGGGCTTCCATGCCGAGAGCGATTCAGCAGACGAAAGGGAGCGACAAACACTAAGCATGATTTCCGCTATAAACGCCTATGCAGAGGAGGCCGAGAAGCGCGGGATTCTGCTCGTCATGGAGGATTTTGATTCGCCGCTGGCGGCATTTTGCAATATAGAAGGCGTCGCGCGGTTCCTTGATAATGCGCCGAAGCTGGATTTCGCCCTTGATACAGGCAATTTCCTGCCGTCAGGGGAGAGCGTTTTCGCTGCTTTTGAGCGCTTCAAGGGGAGGATACGGCATGTTCACTTGAAGGACAGAGCGACCGCAGACCCACATGACGGCTCTGAGGCAAGAGAGATAAACGGCATGAAGATGTATCCCTGCCCCGTGGGGAGCGGCGAGATAGACATAGCCGTGATAATCGGGAAAATCAAGGAGACGGGGTATGACGGCACATATACGGCGGAGTTTTACGGCTCGCCGAACGCGCTGGATTATTTGAGGAGGTCGATAGCGTTTTTGAAGAAAAGTTTTGCATAGCTGAACATTTGAATGTAAAACCCACTTGGCAGGCTTAAAGCTTGCCAAGTGTTTTTTGCGTGAAAATTATTCCTCAATTTTCACGCAAAAAGCATTGACGCCTCTAATAGTGGGGGTATACTGTAGTCACAGAGATGTGAAACAGTCAAAGATATTTGGGAATACCGCTTTAATGAACGGGAGCAAACCATAACTACAGGAGATAGTAATGAGAAAATCAAGTTCAAAAATCATTGCAGGTTTTACTATCAGTTTTTTAGTTCTTATTCTTGTATGGCTTATTACGATTTTTCCCAATGCACAATCCATGCCCATGGGTTATTTGAGCATGGGATTCTTCGTGATAATTCCTGTGAGCACTCTTTTGTGTGGTTTGTTGGTAGGGCTCTCCGGATATTTGATAGCTATAAGCTATCCTATCATTGTGACAGGTGGTTCAGTATTAGTGAATTATTTTTCCTATGGGATTAACCAATTTAACATCTCCCTTGATTTGCTGATTATTCTTCCACTTATACCGTCACTTATCGGATTTAGCGCAGGAATGATTATCTTCCACTTCAGGAAAAAGAGAGCATGAGTATCATCGCGTTCCAAAGTAGGAAAACCTTCAAGCTCAAGTGTAGGAACACATACGAATTAACCGGCAGTTGCAGAAAGACAGATAATAGAAGTGGAGAGCATATGCTCTCCACTTCTAAAATTGTCAATACTACCTTATCTTTGCCGTCTCAAGATGCCGGATCTCCTTTCTGTAAAGCCGGACGAATAGGAAAATGCTCAGCGCCACGGAGAAGACCTCGGCTATCGGGAATGCCCACCAGACCATATGCAGACCTATCGTGGAGAATATGTAGGCGAGAGGGAGAATCAGCAGAAGCTGGCGCATAAGGGAATTGAGCAGGCTGTAGAAGCCCTTGCCGACCGCCTGGAACACGGTGGAAAGCACTATGCTCATCGCGGCGGGGGTGAAAATCAGCGAGATTGTGCGCAGTGCCTGCGTGCCGATTTCGATAATCTCGGGCGAATCAGTGAAAATTCGGAGCAGCTGCTCGGGGAAGAACACGAATAATGCCATTCCCACGAGGCTGAAGATGAAGTCAAAGATAACAGCATATTTCAGCGCATCAGTTATGCGCTTTTTGTTTCGCGCGCCGTAGTTGAAGCCTATAATCGGCATTAAGCCCTGATTCATGCCGAAGATAGGCATGAAGATGAAGCTCTGCAGGCGGAAATAGAGGCCGTAAACCGTGTAGGCCGCCGTGCCGAAGCCGGCGAGAATGCCGTTCATTATCATCGTCAAAAAGCTGCCGATGCTCTGCATGACGATCGTTGGGAATGCAACGCTGTAAATATCCTTGATGATTTTCCCGTGGAAGCGAAAGCCCTTAAACGTGATTTTAATCTTGTGGCTTCTGAAAAGCAGCACACATAAGATAATAATCATCGCCGCAATTTGCCCGATAACAGTCGCAATCGCCGCGCCGGTTACACCCATCGCAGGGATAAACCAGAAGCCGAAGATGAAGAGTGGGTCAAGCACTATGTTTATCACCGCGCCGATAATATGCACAATCATCGGCATTATCATGTTTCCGGTGGACTGCAAAATCTTTTCGCAGGTGACCTGAATGAAAATGCCGAAGCAGAATATGCAGCAGATTGAGAGATAGCTGTCACCCATTGCGAGAATCTGCGGCGCGTCAGTGAACACGCTGATGAAGGCTCTGCTTCCGACGATGCCGAACACTGCGAAGGCAAGTGCGGAGATCAAGGCGAGGATCAGCCCGTGCGTCGCGGTGGAATTTGCATCATGCACCCTCTTTTGCCCCAAGCGCCTTGAGATAACCGAAGCTATGCCGACGCCTGTGCCGACGCAGAACGCCCCCATGAGAAAATTGATGGGTGCAGCGAGCGAAACCGCCGCAAGCGCGTCATCGCTGACCTTTGCGACGTAATAGCTGTCAACCACGTTATACATGGCCGTGATGAACATTGAAAGCATGGCCGGCGGAGACATCGTGAGAATCAACCGAAGGACAGACTGCGTCCCGAGCTTATTCTTTGCGGGGTCGTCAACCATCGTCTCCTCTGCAGCCTCTTCTATGGCCTCGTCTGTCGAATTGAAATCTGACATTTTTGCGCTCCTCATAGTTTAGTAAATTAACAATTAACTCATAATATATCATAAATCTATTATAGAATAATTCCCGAAGGAGAAATATAGTTTTTAATAATTTGAGAACAATCTTCAAATTGATTGGCTACAGCGTGAATATGTGGTATAATAACCCCACGAAACAAGACGAAATCAAAGATTTCTGTGTTTCGGAGAACATTGTATCATGAACTATTATATTCCGCTTCACGTTTTTGTGGTCATGGTATAATTTAAGTTGTTTGAAACAGAAATCAGTATAATTTGAGCATATAGCAGGAAAAGAGGAAATCGCAGTGGCAAACGTGTTAAAGGCTCTCTTCGGGAATTACAGCAAGAGAGAACTGAAAAGAATAGATTCGCTCGTGCAGAAGGTCATCTCGTTGGAAGAGCAATACTCCGCGATGTCTGAAAGCGAGCTGCGCTCGCAGACAGAGAGCTTCAAGCAGCGCCTGGAGCGCGGCGAAACGCTTGACGATATTCTGCCGGAGGCTTTTGCCGTGTGCTGTGAGGCGACATGGCGCGTGCAGGGAATAAAACCGTATCCCACGCAGATACAGGGCGGCATTATCTTGCACCAGGGCAGAATTTCAGAGCTGAAAACCGGTGAGGGTAAAACGAACACCGTCGTCATGCCGGCTTATCTTAATGCACTGACGGGCAACGGCGTGCACGTTGTCACCGTTAACGATTATCTCGCGAAATATCATTCCGAGATGATGGGCAGAATCTACCGTTATCTGGGGCTAAGCATCGGAGTAATCCTCAATGGGCTTGATAACAACGAGCGCAGAGACGCCTACGCCTGCGACATCACCTACGGCACGAATAATGAATTCGGCTTTGATTATCTGCGTGACAACATGGTGATATATAAGGAAAATCGTGTGCAGAGAGGTCATCATTTCGCCGTGGTTGATGAGGTGGACTCCATCCTCATAGATGAGGCGAGGACGCCGCTTATCATTTCCGGCACGGGGGAGAAATCGACGGAGCTTTACTCCTTGGCGGATAGGTTCGCAAAGACGCTGAAATACGTGAGGGTTGCCGAGACAGACGATAAAAAGGATACAGATGAGCTGTATGAGGGCTATGATTATATCGTCAACGAGAAGCTGAAGACGAGCTCCTTGACTAAAAAGGGCGTGAAAAAGGCGGAGGACTATTTCAGCCTAGAAAACCTCACCGACCCGGACAACATTCAAATTCAGCACCATATAAATCAGGCTATAAAGGCGAACGGCATAATGAAGCGCGACATAGACTACGTCGTGCGTGACGGCGAGGTCATCATCGTTGACGAGTTCACCGGCCGCCTGATGTACGGCAGACGCTATAATGAAGGTCTGCACCAGGCGATTGAGGCCAAGGAGGGTGTAAAGGTTGCGCGGGAAAGCAAAACTCTGGCTACGATAACCTTCCAGAACTATTTCCGCCTTTATAACAAGCTTTCGGGCATGACGGGAACTGCAATGACGGAGGAGGAGGAATTCGCGGAAATCTATAAGCTTGACGTCGTGGAAATCCCGACGTATAAGCCGATGATTCGCGAAGACTGCCCCGATGTAGTCTATCAAACCGAGCAAGCCAAATATGAGAACGTAATTGAGGATATAGTGGAATGCCACGCGACGGGTCAGCCGATTCTCGTAGGCACAATCACGATTGAGCATTCTGAAATGATAAGTAAGATGCTCAAAAAGCGCGGCGTGGCGCACGTCGTTTTGAATGCGAAGCACCATGAGAAGGAAGCGGAGATAGTCGCGCAGGCGGGCAAAAAGGGCGCGGTGACGATTGCCACAAACATGGCAGGCCGCGGAACGGATATAATCCTCGGCGGAAACGCCGACTACATGGCCATGGCCGAGATGAGAAAGCAGGGCTATGAAGAGGAGATGGTGGTTGAGGCCACGGGCTTCAGCCAGACAGAAGACAGCGAAATTCTTGATGCGCGCAAGGTTTACCATGAGCTGAACGAAAAATTCAAGGCCGAAATCGCGGTGGACGCCGAGGAGGTTCGCGCGCTTGGCGGATTGTATATAATCGGCACGGAGCGGCACGAATCACGGCGTATAGATAATCAGCTGCGCGGGCGCTCGGGCCGTCAGGGAGACCCCGGCAAGAGCAGGTTCTATATCTCGCTGGAGGATGAGCTCATGCGCCTGTTCGGCGGCGAGAGGCTTCAAATGATTATGAGCCGCATGAATATAGACGCGAACACACCGATTGAGGCGGGTATGGTCTCGAACTCAATCGAATCCGCTCAGAAGAAGGTGGAGAGCCGGAACTTCGCGATAAGAAAGAATGTTCTGCAATATGACGACGTAATGAACAGGCAGAGGGAAATCATCTACGGGCAGCGAAATCAGGTGCTTGACGGCGACGACATGAAGGCGCAAGTCACAAAGATGATTGACGAGAGCATAGACGAGAACGTCAAAACATATATGCCGACTGACGCTTTGCATGACGACTGGGATTTGAACGCCCTCAGAGAGACATATCTCGGCTGGCTGATAGGCGATTCAGATTTGAGATATACCGCCGATGAGCTGGAAGAGCTTGACCCCGAGACGGCCGCGGAGGAGCTGAAGAAAAAGGCTGCGGAGCTGTATGAGCGCAGAGAAGCGACCTTCACGCCGAAGATTATGCGTGAGGTTGAGCGCGTGGTGTTGCTGAAGAACGTTGACAGAGAGTGGATGGACCACATCGACGCAATGGAGCAGCTCAAAGACGGCATTCGCCTGAGGGCATACGGTCAGCATGACCCCGTCGTGGAATACCGCCTTGAGGGCTTTGATATGTTCGACAGCATGATTGAGTCGATTCGTCAGAACACCGCCAAGATGGTGCTAACCGTTCAGCTGCGCACTCCCGACGCGCCTAAGAGGGAGCAGGTTGCGACCATTACAGGCGCGGGCGCCGGAGGCGACGGCACAGTGAAGAAGCAGCCAATGAGGAAGGATAAAAAACCCGGAAGAAATGACCCCTGCCCGTGCGGCAGCGGAAAAAAGTACAAGAAATGCCACGGCATGAACGAATAAGGAGGCCTGAAAATGAAAAAGATTCTTTGCTGCCTGACGGCAATTATAATGACGCTCAGCCTTGCCGCTTGCGACAGTATCCCCTTGCCGGGCTTCGAGGAATATGACGTCTCGGGGCATATCGGGGCAATTCTTGAAAGCAGCTATTATCAGAACAGTACGAAGATAATGGAGATAACAAGCGAAACCCCGGAAGCGGCGGCGGAGTATTACAGCGTCACCGTGCGAAACGCCACGACGCGTTTTTGCAATACGTTCGGCATCAACCCCGCGGCAGATCAGATGGCGGAGCTTGAAACCGTGATTGGTGAGGCTTACCGCCTTGCGAAATATACCGTTCAGCCGGAGGTGAAGGTCAGCACGGGGTACACAATCGACGTGGAAATCACGCCGCTGACGAATATCAGAGACAGCGCCGGGGAATTTGAAGAGGCAACGCAGAGAATCGCGGAGAAGTATAACCAGCAGGCCATAGCGTCCGCGACCAATGACGACGGCCAGGCGAACCGCGAAAGCGACACCGACGAATATGCGGACAACGGCGAGGAGGATTATGACGGCGACGCTTCTTCCGATAATTTTGAAGAGCCGATTGAGCCGCCGCCGATAGATACTGACGCAATGAACAGAGAGATAATTGCCGAGATGATTCAGCTCATCAGGAATTCACTGCTTGTGCCGTCTTACGGTGAAATGACAACCGTAACTCTGGACATTCTCCTTGAGGATAACGGAGACATTCTTTTAGACACAGTGCAGATGGACAGAATAGACGAAACAGTTTTGACTATTGCGAAAGGATAAATATGCTTAGAATAATAGATTTATACAGCTTTGAACACTCCCTCGCACGCCCTTTGCTTGAAAGATTCGAGTACCCCTGGGAGGCACTTTCTGAGATAGGAGGCTTCATTAAGGAGCTCGGCACAGGCCTGCCCGAAGCGGAATATGAAAAGCGCGGTGAGGACATATGGATTTCAAAATCCGCGAAGATTTTTCCGAACAACTACATCGCAGGGCCGACGATAATCGGACACAACACCGAGGTGCGGCCGGGGGCGTTCATCAGAGGCAATGCGCTGGTGGGCAACAACTGCGTGGTGGGGAACTCCACAGAGCTGAAGAACGTGATTCTCTTTGATAATGTGCAGGTGCCGCATTACAATTACGTCGGCGATTCCATTCTCGGCTACAAGGCGCACATGGGTGCCGGTGCGGTGACGTCTAACGTGAAGCAGGATAAATCGTCCGTCACGGTTGCGTTTGACGGCGGCAGAATTGACACCGGGCTTAAAAAGTTCGGCGCAATGCTCGGCGATAACGTCGAAGTCGGGTGCAATTCTGTGCTTAACCCGGGCACTGTAATCGGAAAAGAGGCGCGCGTCTATCCTCTCTCAATGGTGCGCGGCGTCGTGCCTAAACGCTCGATTCACAAGAATAACGGCACGGTGGTTGAGATAAAATAAAAGAAACGGGAGAGCCTTGGCTCTCCCTTGTTGTTTGCTTTTTCTGCTTCACCCGCTGCCCAATTCAACGAGCCTGTCAAAATAGCCTTCTTCGGCGGAGTAATACCTAATCCCGTTCCCTGCCTTATCAGTGTAGACAAATATGGTGTTCTCTTCGGGCGAAAACCAAAATCCAACATAGTCGAATGCAATTTCATAGTTCCTTAGGTGATTTCCTTGCGTACCGGAATTCACAATTTCTTTATGCGAATATCTAAATGAGTTTAAAATATCAATTATCTCATCATACTCATCATCTGCCTCTGTATAGCCATTATTCCCTCTATTACCCGGAGTGCTATCCATGAATCCGCTCCCCCAAAAATGGATTTCAGAGATATGCTCACTGTTGCTGTCAATATAGAAAAGCCTGTTTGAAAACGGCAGCTCCATAGTGTAACCAAAGCTTCCGCCGAAACGGGCAAGCATGTATGGATAGGTGAAAAACCCGATTATCAGAATAAGGGAGAGAAAAACAGGAATAATGATTTTCCTCTTTTTGAATTTCCTTTGGGTCTGTTCTGTGTTCGTCATGTCTGTCACCATTCTCACTTGCATCGAATTTCAAAGTATCTGCCATTGGGGATAGAATCAATCTCTAAATATCTGCCACTACTATACCAGCCGTCACTAACTTTTATAAATGCCCTGTACATATCTGTCGCAGTAGTACATCTGAGACGTGTATATGCATAGCCTACAACCGCATGGTCTCCATATGGGTTTGTATTCCTTGTGGATAACGTCATAAGCATTAAATTGTTCGTGGAATTGCCCTCAAGAGTATTACGGGTTCTAGAATAGTCAATATAATTAATATTCGAAGTTCCAATCATGACGCCATATTCCTCAAAGGCTAGAGAAGCAAACAATCCTGATGTTTCTGCAAATGACCCAGTAAAACCCAAATAAGTCTTGTAATAATTCCCGCCGTGGTTATTATTTGCTTGAAGAACTTTATTGAAAACAGTGGTAACAGAATCATATACAATCTGGGAGTGACCATATCTTTTACCATACATTTTAATCATATTGGTAATCGCTACTGGGGCACATGGGTTTACATGTCCTGAAAACATGCTTGTTGTAGCAAAGTTCGCATACCCCTCCCATTTATTAATATAATTATTTGATACCCATGAGCCACCATAAACATTCCAAGCATAAACGAACGGGTCAGTTATTATTCCGCCTATCGTATTATTCGCAGCCCTCAGCATTCTCGGCGCTTGGCTTTCAGCTTCTTCCTTCATCTCAACTATCTCTTCGATTACCTCTTCCTCGACATTCTCAATGTCCCTCATTTCCTCAAAGCCGTTCTCGACTTCCTCGCGCGGCACATC
>QMCD01000215.1_pt1 | contig 41292 bp, 35 predicted proteins | sample 1821841 | NCBI WGS metagenome assembly QMCD01 (sample SAMN01991225, study PRJNA193472) | Termite gut metagenome, whole genome shotgun sequencing project. | isolation source: worker | host: Macrotermes natalensis
GGTTTCTGTTAAGGTAGTAATAACTCCGTCTACGTTTTTTTTCCACTGGTAGCTGTATGTGCCGGATTCGGCTACGTGGGCGGTAAGTGTGGTTGACTTGCCCGGGCAAACGGAATTGCTTGATGCGGTCAGGCTGACTGTCAAAGGACAGTTTGCCAACGGTTTTATTGTTACTTGCTCCGTATCGCTTCCGGTTTGCTGCGTATTGTTGGTATTGGTTACGATGACTTCATAGGTAGTATTAACGTCCGGGGTAACTGTTATCTGGGAACCGGTTTCCGTTAAGGTAGTAATAACTCCGTCTACGTTTTTTTTCCACTGGTAGCTGTATGTGCCGGATTCGGCTACGTGGGCGGTAAGTATGGTTGAATTGCCGGGGCAAACGGCCGGGTCGCCCGTAATACTGACTGTCAAAGAAGGGGCGGCAGGCGCGCAATTACTACAGTTACTGTTTAAGGTCGCAGCTCCTTTGTTATCAATCCAATCCTGGGAAAATTCTCCTGCAATACAGACCGTAATCGCATCTCCCGCTGGGGTTAATGCCGGACGCGCACGGGGATTCAGGTTTCCTGCCGAACCCCGCGAGCGCAGACAGCCGCCATTCCCGAAAATCTGGTAATCGACATTCGCTATATTTCTCACATCTACCAGTGAATTCTGTGCCAAATATACATGGGTGCTTGAATTTATGTTTTCAAGGTCTTCATACAAATAAACAGTACCATAATTGGTAAAGCTGGAACCGGTATTGATTACGAAATTTTGCATAGTCAATTGTCCGGCATTCACAATAGAGGCGTTTGAATTCAGGTTTACCTTGTGGTTGGTTAGCGTTAACTCGCCCTTGTTGATGATTTTACCGTAAATTGCGCCGCCGTTAAACTGAACCTTTGCGCCCGGATTTACAACAACGGTCACTTTTTGGCCAACCTCCTGAAGTATGTTTTGATCGAGTATATACGTGCCGGGACCACAAAAAACAAGGGTTGCCGAACTGCCGCTCCCGTTGGTCTGGATATTCAGGTTCTGATTGGTTAAGGGTGTTTTTATACAGATAACCGCAGACTCGTTGGCGCCATTCAAAATGATGTCTCCCAAAGGATCTGTTACGCTGGTGTATGTGCCGGTACAATTATTCTCATCAAAATCACTGGGATACGGTAAATGTCCCGATGACTGGGCAAATCCTTCTGTTATAGCTAATAGTACAATTAGTACAGGCAGTAATAAATTAGTACGTAAATAACGTTTCATACAAAATTATATAATTTAAATACAATAAACTTTTAAATATGAAACGATTAGTGAATCTACCTACTTTCTCTTTCTTAAACCGCCTCCTACTTATCCTAAAATTTGATGGGAACAAAATTAAGAAATTTTGGATTTAATACAAAATTTATTTGTTAAAAGACTTGGCAATCTCATCAAAATTTTACGGTTTTGTAATTATTTAAAAATTACATATATTAATCGTATAAAAATACTTTATGTTGTTTTTGTGCGTTTTTAAAATTTTATCAATATTGTTAATGGTTGGTTTTTAATATTCTTTATTTTTTACCCAAATATCTCGCTTTTGTCCTCGTTAAAATAAAAATATTCAGACGTATAAAACGCCCTTTTTAGCACGAAAAACATATTAAATGCCTCCGGCGCAGGGCTTATACGGTTTTATCGCGTTTATATTTCAAAAAGTGATATTCGGCTTTCTATCCTAATGAGAATAATTCCGGAAGGATTCGGTTGTTGTCCAAAATTAAGCGTAAGCCGTTAATAAATCTATCCAAATATTTATTACTTTTGCACCACGAAAAAAATAAAAATAAAATATGGCAAAAGAATTAACCCCACGAAGCGAAAGCTATTCACAATGGTATAACGATTTGGTTGTAAAAGCCGATTTAGCAGAAAACTCAGCCGTTAGAGGCTGTATGGTTATCAAGCCTTACGGATACGCTATTTGGGAAAAAATGCAGGCGGAACTCGACCGGATGTTTAAGGAAACCGGACACGTAAATGCTTATTTTCCGCTCTTTATTCCTAAATCATTCCTGAGTAAAGAGGCTGATCATGTAGAAGGGTTCGCCAAAGAGTGTGCCGTGGTAACGCACTACAGGTTGAAAAACAGTCCCGATGGAAAAGGTGTAGTTGTTGACCCGGAGGCGAAGCTCGAAGAGGAGTTAATCGTTCGCCCGACTTCCGAAACAATCATCTGGAACACCTATAAAAACTGGATACAATCTTACCGGGACCTTCCGATTCTTTGCAATCAGTGGGCAAATGTCGTCCGCTGGGAAATGCGCACCCGCCTGTTCCTTCGCACCGCTGAATTTTTGTGGCAAGAAGGACACACCGCTCACGAAACCTACGAAGAGGCAGAGGCTGAAACCAGGAAAATGCTGGAAGTATATGCCGATTTTGCCGAAAATTTTATGGGAATGCCAGTTATCAAAGGTGTAAAATCAGCCTCCGAGCGTTTTGCCGGAGCGGTGGATACTTACACCATTGAGGCGTTGATGCAAGACGGAAAAGCATTGCAATCGGGAACGTCGCATTTTTTGGGACAAAACTTTGCCAAAGCATTTGATGTAACATTCCAAACGCGCGACAGCAAATTGGATTACGTTTGGGCAACCTCCTGGGGTGTTTCTACTCGTTTGATGGGTGCACTTATTATGTCGCATTCCGACGATAATGGATTGGTTCTTCCTCCGAAGTTAGCTCCTTTCCAAGTAGTTATTGTTCCGATTTTCAAGGGAGCAGACCAGTTAGCGCAAATCTCTGCCAAGGTGGATGAAATCATTGCCAAGCTGAAAGCGTTAGATATTTCTGTAAAATACGACTGTTCGGACACAAAAAAACCAGGATGGAAATTTGCGGAATACGAGCTGAAAGGTGTTCCGGTTCGTCTGGCTATGGGCGGACGCGACTTGGAAAACAACACCATAGAGGTTGCTCGTCGCGATACGTTGACCAAAGAAACCGTTTCGATAGATAATATTGATACGTATATCAAGAATTTGTTGGATGATATTCAGGCGAATATTTTCCAAAAAGCATTCGATTACCGTAAGAAAAATACGATTACGGTTGATTCTTACGATGAGTTTAAAGAAAAGATTGAGGATGGTGGATTTATTTTAGCTCATTGGGACGGAACTCCCGAAACAGAAGCCAAAATCAAAGAGGAAACCAAGGCGACGATTCGCTGTATCCCTTTTGAGGGTGATAAAACACCGGGTAATTGTATGGTGACAGGACAACCGTCGGTACGGAGGGTGTTATTTGCAAGAGCATATTAAAAAAGCACGAGGGTGCGAAAGTGCGAAAAGCATGAATTTTTTCTTTTCCTGTCTTCGCACTTTCACGTCCTTGTGCTTTTTATGAAATTTTTTTTGCAAATAAATTTCCGATAAACCGTTTTTGGTGTTATATTTGCGAGGTTTTGGATTTTTATTATCAAATAATAAGGTATATTTTAATTAACAAATTTATAGCAATGAAGAAAATTTTTATCTTAATGTGTGTGGTCGCATCCTGTTTTTCGGCGATGGCGCAGACTTATGACAATCCCTGGAATATAGGGGTTTACGGTGGTAGAGCTGAATACAACGGAGAATATGGGAAACATTTTTTCGATGTAACTTCTAAATTTTATGGATTTGGGGCATTGTCCGCATCTTACTATTTGACTAATCGTTTTGATGTGGCTCTTTATGGCGCATTCGGAAAATATGGGGCTGTCGACAAGCGTGATGTTGAATTCAAATCAACATTGGGATATGCAGACTTGACCTTGAAATTCAAATTGGTTAACAATGACAAGGCTCTTTTCCGCCCATATATTTTTCTTGGATTTGGGGGAAGATATTTGTACGAAGACAAAAATTCATCCAACGTTGAACCTGGTTTTGATATGGTTGTTCCCGGCGGAGCGGGAATCGACTTGCGTTTGAGCGATAAGTGGACATTGCGCTACATTGCTTCTTACGGATACGCATTCAGTGATAACCAGGATAAAAGAGACTGTTCAAATTTCGGTGACCAACAATTATTGCATAATGTAGGGTTAACATATAGCTTTGCAACTAAACCGAGAGATACCGATAAGGATGGAGTGATTGATAAGTTGGATGAATGTAAAGATACTCCGGAGGGAGTAAAAGTTGATGATAAAGGTTGTCCGGTTGATACCGACAAAGATGGAGTGGCTGACTACAAAGATAAATGTCCGGGAACTCCTGCCGGTGTGGAAGTTGATGACAACGGCTGTCCGGTTGATACCGACAAAGACGGTGTGGCTGATTATAAAGACGAATGTCCTGAAACACCGGAGGGAGTAAAAGTTGACGATAAAGGTTGTCCGGTTGATACCGATGAAGATGGTGTAGCTGATTATTTGGACAAATGCCCTGATACTCCAAAAGGAGCAAAAGGATTTGTAACCGAAGATGGTTGCCCGATTGACACCGATGAAGACGGCGTGTATAATTTTGAAGACAAATGTCCGGAAGTTAAAGGAATCAAAGAAAACAAAGGTTGCCCCGAAATAAAAGAAGAGCATAAAAAAGTACTTCAGAAAGCACTTACCGGAATTGAATTTGACTCTGGAAAATCAACGATCAAACGTACTTCTAATACAATCTTAGATCAAGTTGCCAACATTATGAAGGAAAATCCTGTATATTTGTTGGACATCAACGGACACACAGATAATGTTGGTAACGCGGATAAAAATCTAACTCTTTCGCAAGAAAGGGCAAACGCCGTAAAAGCGTACCTGGAAGGAAAAGGCGTAGAAGCTAAGAGAATGACCGCTACCGGATTTGGTGATGCAAAACCAATTGCAGATAACAAAACTGCTTCCGGAAGAACGAAAAACCGTCGTGTAGAGTTTATTATAAACTTCTAAAAAAATAAAAATATTTAGACAAGAAAAAGCTGTACAAATTGTGCAGCTTTTTTTATATTTGACAAGACAAAAAAACAACAGATATGAACATACAGCCGATTTTAGATTTTTTGAGAGAATTGCAGGAAAATAACTATCGAGAATGGTTCAATGCCCATAAAGATTCATACTTGGAAGCCAAAAAGATTTATGAAGAATTGATTACAAAATTGATTCTTGAAATTGGCGAGTTTGACGAAGAGGTAAAATACCTGACCCCAGCCGAATGTATTTTCCGTATTTATCGTGATGTCCGTTTCTCGCACGACAAGTCGCCGTATAAAAATCATTTTGGAGCCTATATCGCACCCCACGGCGGACGGAAGAGTATTTTCGGCGGTTATTATCTCCATATAGAACCCGGAAATTGCTTTTTGGGTGGCGGTATTTACTGCCCCGAACCAAGTGAACTCAAAAAGATACGTTCTGCCATTTATGAAAATTACGATGAATTGGAGAAAATTCTAAATAACCCGCAATTCATTTCCGTTTTCGGGAAAATGGAATCGGATGAGCAGCTGAAAAAGATTCCTGCCGGTTTTCCTGCCGGTTTTAAAGGGGTTGAATACCTTAAATTTAAACATTTTCTGGCAAATCATCGCTTGTCCGATGCGCAAATGTTGAAAGAGGATATGACGGTTTACGCCCCTATGGTTTTTAGGACGTTGCATCCTTTTAATCAATTCTTTAATGAGGTTTTAGAAGATTAGAAAACCGAATCCGCTATTAATTCAATGCCAACATCTTGTCTTAAAAAAGACAAATTATTAATTGTTCATTTTAAATTATTAATTATATGAAAACGCTTAACCTAATCAAAAACGACTCGTTGCTCGAACAATATAAAAAGGAAATTCTTGCAAGGTACGACTATTTCCGCAGGAGAGAAAAAGAGTTCACCAAAGGCGGTCAGACGTTGTCCGGCTTTGCCTCCGGGTATTTGTTTTTCGGGTTGCACAAAATACCGAAGAAATGGGTTTTCAGAGAATGGGCACCTAATGCTGTGGAAATATACCTGATCGGTACGTTCAACAATTGGCAGGAGACCTCCGAATACCGGTTGGAGAAAAGAGAAAATGGCGTTTGGGAGTTGGAAATGCCGGAAAATGCGTTACACCATGGCGATCTTTTTAAGATGAAAGTTTATTGGAATGGCGGTTGTGGCGAAAGAATCCCGGCGTGGATTAGGAGAGTGGTTCAGGATGAAAATACAAAAATATTCAGTGCTCAAGTCTGGAATCCGGAAAAGCCATATAAATTTAAGGTTAAGAAGTTTAAGCCGGACGTTTCGCCATTGCTGATTTACGAGTGCCATATCGGAATGGCAGAAGAGGCGGAAGGTGTTGGTACTTACAGCGAATTCCGGCAACATGTACTGCCGCGCATTGTTGCCGGCGGATACAACTGTATCCAGATTATGGCGATACAGGAGCATCCGTATTACGGATCATTTGGTTACCATGTTTCCAATTTCTTTGCGGCTTCGTCCCGCTTTGGTACGCCCGAAGAGTTGAAAGAATTGATTGATGAGGCTCATCAGTTGGGACTGACCGTTATCATGGACTTAGTACATTCGCACGCGGTAAAAAATGTGCAGGAAGGATTAGGAGCATTAGACGGAACCCGTTACCAATATTTCCACGAAGGGGGTAGGGGAGAGCATGCCCAATGGGATTCCCTCTGCTTTAATTATGGCAAAGACGAAGTGATTCACTTTTTGCTGTCCAACTGTAAATTTTGGATGGAAGAGTACAAGTTCGACGGTTTCCGTTTTGACGGAGTTACTTCTATGCTTTTCCTGGATCACGGAATGGGAGATATATTCGGAGGATATTCCAACTATTATGACGGCAATCAAGACGGAGAAGCCTTCTGTTATTTGTCATTGGCAAACCAGCTGATTCACGAAATAAACCCAAAAGCAATTACCATTGCCGAGGATGTGAGCGGAATGCCTGGAATTGCCGCGAAGGTGGATGATGGCGGTCTTGGTTTTGATTACCGGTTGGGAATGGGAATCCCGGATTTCTGGATAAAGCTAATCAAGGAGTGCCGGGACGAGGAGTGGAAGCCCGGTCATATCCTTTGGACGTTGACTAACCGCCGGGCAGGCGAAAAAACAATCAGCTATGCCGAGAGCCATGACCAGGCGCTGGTGGGCGACAAGACGCTGATTTTCCGCCTTGCCGATTCCGATATGTATTGGCACATGTCCAAGCTTTTTGATAGTTCGTATATGATGGACAGGGCGATTGCGCTTCATAAGATGATTCGCTTGATTACCATTTCGTCTATCAACGGCGGATACTTGAATTTTATGGGTAACGAATTTGGTCATCCCGAATGGATTGATTTTCCGAGGGAAGGAAACGGCTGGTCATACAAATACGCTCGCCGGCAATGGCATTTGGTGGAAGACCACGATTTGAAATACCACTATTTAGGTGATTTTGACAAGGCAATGATTGAGTTGATACGGAGTGTGAAGAAATTCAACGAAAAGCCTGTTGAGGTGCAATGGGATAAATCGGACGACCAGGTACTTGCTTTTCGCCGGAAAGATTTGATATTTGTTTTCAACTTTCACCCAAGCAACTCATATACCGGTTACGGTATTCTTACCGATCCCGGAAGTTACGAGATTGTTCTCAACACGGATAGCCCCGCTTTCGGCGGTTTCGGAATGATAGACGAAACAGTATCGCATTTTACAACACCGGATAAGGAGAGCAAGAAGGGCTGGCTGAAGCTCTATATTCCGTCGCGTTGTGCGTTTGTTTTGAGGAAAAGGAAAGAGGAGTGATATACAATTAACCACGGAGGCGCAGAGAATACAGGAGCTATTCGTGTATTCTTTGCGTCTCCGTGTTTAAAATAAGATTTCTAATTTTTTAGAAAACAGTTGAAATACTCCCATTCTTCCATAAAATCAAGATTCGGATATTTCTTTTCAATCTCGCTTAACGATTTTATATTTTTTTGAATAAAATCTTGAAATGCCTTGCTTTGCGGATTGAAAGGACGATGTTGAGCAGCGGCGATTATTTTTTCAATTTCAGACAGTTGTTTTTGGGTCTCTCCGGAAAAGAAGCAATTGGAAAAACGCTCCCAAATGTAACGGATAGCCGTTTTGTCCGGATGAATCATGTCTTCGGCATAAAAACGGTAATCGCGAAGTTCATCCAATACAATTTCGTAAGCGGGAAAATAGAGTATGCAAGATGGAAACAACCGTTGTAGTTGTTCTATGGCAAGCAGTAAGACGGCTTTACTCAGCTGGTTTTCGTGCATTCCGTCTTTCTTGTGGCGAATGGGGCTGACTGTGAAAATAATCTTCATAGCAGGACGTACTTGCAGCAGTCGTCGAATCAGTCCCGCGTAAGTTTCAACAATGCTTTTCGGCGTTAATTTTTCGCGCACAAAAAGTGTTCCGGGTAGCTTGTGGCAGTTGGAAACTACTTCGCCCGATTCTTTTAAGCGGTAAATCCACGCCGTTCCAAATGTAATCATCAGAAAACCGGCTGTTTGTAAAAAACCGGCTGTTTCTTTCAGTTTTTTGTTTGCGTTTTCGATAAATGCCTCAGACGTGAGTTCGGCAAAACGGCTATGGTGGCTGAAACTTTTCCAAACGCCTTCGTGTTCAAACAGTTCGTTTTCGATAAACGGCTTTTTCTCTAAAATACGTTCAAGGGAAATACGAACTGATTCCGGATTATAGAGGATTCCAAACGGATTGATTGTGGTTTGAAATTTGGATTTCAGCAACTTCTCCCCAATATTTTCCGCAAAACAGGAACCAAACATCATTATTTTATCTGCATAAGTGATGGTTGGTTCCTGTTTTGTTATTTCGACAATTGTTCTAAATTCCATTTTGCTGAAGATTAGGCATTAAAATACCGCAGCTATTTTACTTATTTTGGCGAGGCGTTCGGCAAAGGATTTATTTTTCTTTGCCGTCTGCATATTGTAGTCTGCCTGTATCCCGATAAGTGGTTTTGCATCAATTCCCAAAGCCGCTTCAAACAGCAGGGCGTATTCGGTTGTTACGGCACGTTTGCAATTAAGAATTTCATTGAGTACTGTATATGACACACCCATGCGCTCGGCAAGTTTCTTTTGTGATATGCCGCGATATTCAATTTCGTCTTTGAGAATTGCACCCGGATGCGTTGGTTCATACGGGGTAAGATTGTTTGCTATCATTTTGGGGTCAACCCCTTTTAACGTAATCATAATACATTTATTTATAATGGTTTGACAACTCTAACACATTGCATACAATAATAATTGGTTCAACACCGTTTTCAGTTACTGTAAATTCAATGCGATATTTATTATTTATTCGTATAGAAGAAATCCCTGTTTTATCTCCTTTCAAATTTTCAAAATTCAAACCATTGTACCTTGAAAGTGCATTTGTATCTGTTATACGGCGCATTAAATTTATACAATCTTTGTATTTTCGTATTATTCCGGGTTGATACCGGTGTTTTTTATCGGTCGTTTTTCCCGTTTCGTACAGTTCCTGCAAGTATTTTTCTTCAAACGTTACAATCATATAGTTTAATTTTACGTTACAAATATAATATTTTTCTTTTTAAAAAATTCGCAATTTTGCGAATTTTTTAAAAAATGCTACAAAAAACATCCTCCATACGCCACAGGATTGTTAAGTTATTTGAAGTAATTTTAGCGTCCAAAAAGCAGTTATGACTTTGTCTGAAATGCTCTCAACCGTTGAAGACCCACGTTCAGGACACGGTCTTCGTCATCTTTTACCGGATGTTTTACTAATTATGTATCATGGGGGCTCAAAAGCCCGTTATAAACTCCTTTAGTCGCTGACCGCTGGTTCCGCGCTTGACCCGGAACTCCCTAAAAAACAATACTGATTATTAAAGGATTAGACATCAAGCCCGCAATAAAAAAACGTATTTCTCGACTTTTAAGACAGCCCCTTTGCATTTTACAACACGAAGAAACAGCAAAAATCCCAAAAATTTCGATAAAAAATCACTATGTTTGTATTATTATTTCAGTCGCGTATGAAAAAGAAAGCAATCATATCTCTATTTTTTCTTCTTTTTGCCGTTGGTATGTCATTTGCTCAATACGACTATCTGTTGGAATTTGAACATTTATATCCCGATTGTGTCGATAATGAAGGAAGTGCTCCCATTTTTGGAGGAACCTATCCCGATGAGTGGCCTAAAGGGTTGGTTCTTCCCGAATTTCCGGGAGGAGGAGAGGTGCAATTTACACGTTTCATCCACTCGAGTACGGAGTATCCTGATGTTATGGAAACCGACAGCTTACGCATGAAAGGAATTGTATATGTAGAAATTGTGATTGACCGTTGCGGAAGGGCTACCAAGCAAAAAGTCCTGCAATCAGTACATCCGGAATATGATGCCGAAGCTATGCGCATTATGCAAAACTTGCCGGTATTCAAGCCTGGTTCGTTGGATGGTGTGCGTGTGCGTGTGGCACTAATTGTTCCTGTTTATTTTACACGTAATCAGCTGCCGAAGAAGAAGGAGGATGTCTATTACGATGATTATTATTATTAAAACAGAAAAGGAAATATGATACGAATTTTCTTAGTCGGCTATATGGGTTGCGGAAAAACAACTACCGGTAAGCGGTTGGCGAAAAAATACGGACTTGATTTCGTCGATTTAGACTATTATATTGAGAGCCGCTTTTTAAAAACCATTTCTCAACTGTTTGAAGAGGAAGGCGAAGCCGGATTTCGCGAAATTGAGCAAAAGTTTCTTCGCGAAGTTGCCGAATTTGAAAATGTCATTATCTCGACCGGCGGAGGTACTGCATGCTTTTTTGATAATATGGATTTTATGAACCGGAAAGGCGAAACCGTCTATCTCAAAGCTACTGCCGCAGAACTGGCTGTCTATCTGTGCACGGCAAGCAAAGACCGTCCGCTTATAGCTCAAAAAAGTAAAGAAGAACTGCTCGATTTTATTTCCGGAATGTTGGAAAAAAGAGAACCTTTTTATTCGAAGGCAAAATATACGGTTGATGCAAGAGATATGTCGGATGAGTTGTTTGACCGGTTGTTGAAATCGTCTTGAATTTGGATTTTCACAAGATTTACATGATTAGCGGGATTTTTGATTTCGCAATCTTCATAAATCTTGTGAAAATCCAAATTCAAGACAAAATTAGTAACATTAATGAAAAAAATATCCTCCATACATTTAATTTTTCTTTGTGTACTTTGTGCCTTTTTGTTTAATCATATTCCCTTATTGGGGGCTGAATTACCTGACAATGTAAGTAATGCCCATTGTTTCTCCGACCCGGAGGCAGTTACTTTCAATATGCATGAGGTAGCCCGCTCCGAACCGGTTGCGAGTGCCGTTACCAACCCGATATGCGGAGACATTGACGGCGATGGCGAAATTGAGATTTTGGTCATGAATACACCCGATTATTGGTATTCGGATGCCATTCTCGTTTATGGGTTTGATACCGGCAGTAGCCGGCTTTTCTTAAAATACGAGATAAACGTTCCGTTGAATGATAATCTAACCTTTTCGCCATTGGCAATAGCCAAGGTGGATGGTAATTCATACGCATCTGTTTTTTACATCTCCTCGATGTATGGCACACTGACTAAATACGATTTTGACGGAACGGATTATACGGAAACATGGACGGTTTCCTACACACGGAACGGACATTATGCTGTTGTTTCGCCAACTATTACCGACCTTATGGGCAATGGACGGACACAGATTTGCCTATTAGATAAAGTATTTGATACGAAAACCGGCGCGTTGTTGGCAACCGGCAGTTTTATTGCTGACGACGGCTTCCTGTCGTTTTACTCTTTTGGTAGATTCGGACACGGAAATGCACTGCAGCAAGTGAGTGCATCTGCTTTTGAATCTATGATGGTTGCGGTTGATATTGATGATGACGGCATAAAGGAATTAATCGGCGGCGATTGTGTGTATGCCGTCAATCTAACCAACTTTGACGGAGAAGCCGGAAATTCATTTACCTTGAAGCAACGCGCTCAAAATACGATGCACCCTGAAATAGGTGACGGCGGTACGGTAATAGCCGATATTGACAACGATGGACAGTTGGAAGTCATTATTTCAGGACCTTATGGTAACAACTTTAATACGACTGACGGCGGGATGTTGTACATCTATAATCCGCGAACCGGCGAAGTGATACATGAAAATAACGTTGATGCTATTCCGCGCGATTCTCGTACTTTCGGACCTTCCCGGCCGTTTGCCGGCGATGTGGATGGCGATGGTTTTCCTGAAGTATGCCTGACTGGTGCTTATGTTTTACAAACGTATAAATACAATACTGCCACGAAAACATTGGATTTGCAATGGGAATTACCGACTTCCGATTTTTCGGGTTCAACCACGCTGACAATGTTTGACTTTGCGCAAGACGGAAAAGCAAGGCTTGTGTACCGCGATCAGGAATCACTCCGGATTATTGATGCCTCTACCAATCCGCCGACCATTGAAGCGCGGGTAGAGGAGATTTACAGTCCCACGGTCAACGAATTTCCGATTGTCGCAGATATCAACGGCGACAATGCGGCTGAAATCATTGTAACCGGCAGTCCGTATGAGGACTGGAACACATGGCCTCCCAACTGGGCGGGCGAGCTTCGGATATATGCCTCTGCCGGCAAACCGTGGGCACCGGCGCGTTCTGTCTGGAACCAGTCTGCTTATAATGTGCTGAATGTGAACGAGGATTTGACCATCCCAGCTAATCTGATAAGTCCGGCAACCGTTTTTCCGGGTAAGGATGAGGAGTTGGGAACACCCGATGATGTTCGTCCGTTCAACAATTTCCTGCAACAGCAAACTCTTTTGAACCGGAACGGTAACCCGCTTTGGGTAGTTCCCGACTATATGCTGCAAAATGGCTGGGAAATACAGGTAAATGAGGATCGTTCGGCAACTGTCCGTTTTTGTGTGAAAAATATCGGAAATGCTGCAGGGAAAGTCCCTTTTGGAATCAGCTTGTATAAAAACCGCCGGAATCAGGCAAATCTGCTTGCAAGCCGGCAGTATAATGTTGTCCCGGCAGTAGGGGAGGAGGTTTGCTATGAGTTGACGGTCAGTGATTTTGAGAAGATTGAAGGCGTTGATAACTCCGAATTTGTTCTTGCCGTAAACGATAACGGGAAGGCGGAATATGTGATTCCCGAATGTGATTTTACAAACAATCCAAAGGATGTTGAAGAGCAGGATTTCCCGGTAGCACGTCCCGATAGTATTTTTATTTGTACCGGGGGAAGTATTGAAATTGATTTGGCGGCGAAAAGTAAAATCCCGGCAGGGACGACCTTTACCTTGCTCCGGAATCCGGTACACGGCGTTTGGCAGGATTTAGGCAACAACAGAATGCGATACACCGGTTTGCCGCCTTACTTACCCGGAATATTGACGGATACGTTGAGATTTGAATTGCGAAAAGGCGATTTTTTCTCGCAAGCGAATATCGTTATTACTATTCGTCCAATGCCGGTTGTGTCTGTTTCTCCCGAAAATTCGTTTTTGTGTATCCACGACCAGCCGTTAGAGTTGACGGCAACCATCATTGACTCAAAAATAACGGAAACAGATATTGCTTGGGATTGGTTTCCTTCACTCCCTTCGCACGAAAATACGGCATTGTATGTTCCGTCGCACGTAACGACCGATTCGGTCAGGGTCATGGCTACAGACCTGGTAACCAACTGTGTGAGTTGGGGCGTGTTTTACATTACGGTTCAGGATTCTGCCCGGATAACCATTGCGCCCGATGTTCCATATATTTGTCAGGACGGCGAACAGGAAATTACGCTCACAGCAAAAGTGGAGAGAGGAACCCCTGCCGGAATTGTGTGGTATGACGGAGAACGGACACCGGTAGAGTCAGACAGCACGAGCGTAAAATGGAATGTGATTCCGGTAGATAGTGCAAGTTATTGGGCGTATGCCGTAGACTCGGTTTGCGGTAATTCTCCTCATGCCTACACAACGGTATATGTTACCAACCAAGTACATTTGCTGCTGAAAGTTGATACGGCAGAAATACAAACCGGCGATACTCTGACATTAACTGTTACGCCAACCAACGGCGAACACGGAACCTACCGCTGGTACGATGCCGTAACCGGCAATTTGCTTGGTGAAACTACTGAAAATACATTCATGTACAAGCCGGATAGGGAAGGGGATTTTATCTTTTACGTTTTGACCGGTAATGGTTATTGCCCGGAAGCGGCATCAAATGAAGAGAAGGTTTTTGTAACTACCGATTTTGTTGTTATTCCCAATATTATTACCCCATACAACCGCAACCGGATGAACGACACGTTTATGACTCCTCGCGCCGGTCGCCCTGGATACAAAGTGGAGATTTACAACCGTTACCAGCAGAAAGTATTTGAGGGCGAAAATGGTTGGGACGGCACTTACCGCGGCAGGTTTGCCGATCCGGGTACCTATTTTTATCGTCTTTTTATGAAAGACGGCCGGATATTCAAGGGGACAGTAGAAGTGGCGAAATTTTAAGAAGCTGTTTGTCAGTTGTTTTGCCTGAAAGGCAACGTTGTTTATGGCATTTTACCTTAGGTCGTTGACCCTAAAGTTATGAAAATTAAGCCCATCCGGGCTATCTCCGGTATATCACCTTATCCAAAACTCAGGTTAATAAGAAGAAAATAACTTTGGGGCACTCTGCCTTGCGGGACTTGTTGATTCAGAGAGATTTATCTCTTAACTTGATGAAGCTAAATCGCAGGGAATTTTTCTTGTCTTTGTGCCGTTTTGTTTTCTCGTTTTGAAAAATATTCTCTTCAAAATTCCTTAACTTGACAACACAGGCCTTACGCCAAAGGCGTTTAATATGAATTCCTTATGCAAATGAATACTTCGTCTCCTGATTCGCAAATTAATTCAAACAGTTTCTTAAATCGAACCCTCAATTTTTGTTTTGGAATCATATCTTTCTTTCCCTGTTACCTGTCTTATTATAAAATGCAACCTGTTCCTCACATTCACTTCACTCACGCCGCCATCGAAATCGAGGAATAAAATATTCATGTCCGGATAAATATCCTTGATTTTTTTCTCAATCCCTTTTGAAACAATGTGATTGGCAATGCAACCGAAAGGTTGGATACTGATTGCGGCAAAAATATTCCGCTCGGCAAAAGAGGCTAACTCTGCCGGGATTAACCACCCCTCGCCGAATTGAGCAGCAAGGTTGATGATTTTCTCCGCCTTTTTCGATTCCGCGTGAATGTTACCGTTAGGCTCATAGTAGCGGAAGGTTGAGGCTGCTCTGTCGATTTTCTTCTCAATATTTTGTAGCCACGTTTCGCCTAAGAAAGCAAGTAACTTGCTTTTCACCGGCCGCTTGTGTTCCAAAAAATGCAGCTCGTTAAATTTGGCATTAGGGAAATATTGCGTAAAAAATTCACTAAGTGCGGGAATAACAGGTTCAATACCCTGGTCAACCAACCAATCGACCACAAACTGGTGTCCGAAAGAGTTATACTTTAAGAATATTTCACCGACAATTCCGATACGCGGAACTTCTTTCTCCAATGCAGCTTCGTTAAATGCCTTAGCGGCTTCTGCCAGCAAGCGACACACTCCTTTAGTATCTTTCTTTTCGATAAAGGAAACTCCTCTTTGCAAATATTCATCACGTAATTTTTTGGCGATCCCTTTTTCTTTTTCACGAACGGCAGTAGCGTAGTACATTTTACTTAACGCATCGCCATACATCACGGCGTAAATTACGCTTCGCGCACCATTTTTGACATCCAGATTAAATCCCGACTGCTCGTTAATCGTATTCATAATCGAAACCGAAACGACCGGAATATCTCCATAGCCAGCCGCAAGCAACGCTTTCTTAATCAGCGCAATATAGTTTGTTGCCCGGCATTGGCCTCCAGTTTGGGTAATGGCAAAAGCAATGTTGTCTAAATCATATTTACCCGATTGTAACGCACGAATGCAGTCGCCAATGACCAACGTTGCCGGGTAGCAAATCTCGTTGTTGGCGTATTTCAACCCCAATTCAGCCGAAAGCGCATCACTTGGCGGCATATTTTCCATGTCATATCCCATCAACTTGAATGTCGGCGGAATAAACGGAGAGTGAAAATCGGAGAAATAGGGCACTAAAATAGTCTTGTTTTTATCTTTCAGCAAAAATTCGGGAGTAGTTTCAAACACTTCGCACGTCATCCCAGTCTCATTTTTGAATTTCAACGACTCAATCAGCGAGCGGATACGCAATTTCAGCGAACCGGCATTATTTACATCATCAACTTTGAGTAGCGTGAGATTTTTCCCTTTTCGCTTCAACATATCGCTTATTTCATCCACAATAAACGCATCAGGTCCGCAGCCAAAAGAGGTAATTTGCACAAAATGAACATCCTGATCGGTATTCGCCACCCATTGAGCAGCTTTCATTATGCGGTTCATATACGACCATTGCGGAATGACATGCGAGCCGGCAAGAGCGTTTTCGTCCTCACGCAGCAAATCTTCCGTGATAACATCAACACCGAAAGAGGTAATGATTTCCGAAATTTTATGTTGGATGAGCGGGTCGTTGTGGTACGGTCGTCCTGCCAGCAGAATGATGAAGCGTTTCTCTTTTTTTGCGTGGTTGACTGTATGCACGGCGCGTTCTCTAACCGTATTCGTAAATGTTTTTTTGGCTGCCAAAGCCGACTGAAATGCCTTTTCAAAATCAGAAACGGAAAAATTGTCTTTTAAAACTTCTTCCAAATATTTCCGGCACGCATTTTTCAATAAAACGACATCGCCAAAATTGACTACCGGTGAATCAAGCGCTATTCCGAAGTTTTTTTCAGGATTAATCGCACTTCTGATTACATCCGAATAACCCGAAACAACCGGACAGTTATAGCTATTATTAGAGTGAGGCTCCCGTTCTTCGTAAATAACATAAGGGAAAAACAGACGGTCAATACCCTTTTCTACCAAATCGAAAATATGCCCGTGCGTCAGTTTTGCCGGAAAGCAGATATTGTCTGCCATAACCGTATGCAGCCCTTTTTCGTACATCTTGAACGTAGAGCGCGATGAAGATTTGACTTCAATATTATTCAACGTAAACAGTGTGTACCAAAACGGAAAATTCTCAAACATATTCAGCACGCGTGGAATGCCAATGGTGGTATAAGGCTTTTCAACAGGACGTTTCAGATTTTTTTTAAAGGCAAGTTCATTGCGAAACAGGCTTAAATTAAAGGCAAGGCGCAATTTTTGCCCCTTGTTGGTATAAACCTTTTCACACTTGTTTCCCGAATAATATACTTTTCCGTTAGAAAACTTGTTTTTCAGTACCCGGCAATTATTTTCACACCCTACACAACGGAAGGGTTCAGAAGTATAGTCCTTAATATCAAGCAATTCAGCAAGCGAAACGGCCGTATCCCTGCCAGTGGTTTTCTTTTTGGCATACAATGCCGCACCGTAAGCACCCATCAATTCGGGAAAATTGGATACGATAACATTTTTTCCGGAAGCGAGTTCAAAGGCACGTACAACTGCCTTGTTGCGCATCGTTCCGCCTTGCAGCACAATATGATCACCAAGTTCATCTGAACTTTTGAGTTTCAATACTTTATAAAGGCAATTTTTTACGACCGAATAGGCAAGTCCGGCTGAAATATCGTCTAATGCAGCTCCTTCGCGCAAGCTTTGCTTTACCTTCGAATTCATAAACACAGTGCAGCGCGTACCCAAATCACACGGATTTTGGCTCAAACACGCCTTTTGTACAAAATCCTCAATCGGACAATTCAGCGTTTGCGCAAAATTATCAATAAACGATCCGCAACCCGAAGAACAAGCCTCGTTGATTTCCAGACGGTTAATTGCACCGTTTTCAACAAAAATAGCTTTCATATCCTGTCCGCCAATATCCAAGATGAAGGATACTTTCGGATTCAGCTTGCAGGCAGCCATATAATGGGCAATAGTTTCGACCATTCCGGAATCCAAGTCAAACGCCGTCTTAACCAAGTCTTCGCCATAGCCGGTAGAACAACTTCCGCAGACTTGCAAATTCTTGCCTGCCGCCTGTGCTTTTTCGAGTAAAACAGAAAGTCCTTCTTTGACCGTTTCGAGCGATTTTCCACCGTTCTTTTTGTAAAAAGTAAAGAAAATACGTTCTTGACTATCCATGGCAACCACTTTTGTAGTGGTGGATCCGGAGTCAACTCCGATATAACAACGATCTTCTGCTAATGCCTCAATATCAATATTTTCTATTTTTGTTTTTGCTTTTTCCGCTTCCCAATTTTCTTTTTCGGGCTGGTTGCCGAAAAGTGGGGTCAATCCCGATTTCGCAACTCCAATCGTTTCATTTTTTTGCTGAAAAAGTTGTATGTATTCGCTGATTTGTTGTGCTTGCTGCGCTTCCGCATCCGAGAGAGAAGCCCCCCACGCAGGAACGACCGGAGCATTTCCGGAAAGGATAATATCCTCATCGTCCAATCCGAGTTTTTCCTTGAAAACCTCGCGCAGTGCCGGAATAAAAGCAAATGGTCCGCCGCAAAGAAAAACTTTTGGGAAAATGTCACATCCTCTTGATAACGAAGAAATTACTTGTGTAGCCACCGCATGAAAAATAGAAGCGGCAATATCCTCTCGCCTGACGTTCAAACTGATAAGATTTTGAATATCGGTTTTGGAAAAAACACCACACCGCGAGGCTATCGGATAGGTCGTTTCGGCACGTAACGCCATATCGCTCAATTCGTTGACCGAAACGCCCAAAATATTTGCCATTTGGTCGATAAATGCACCTGTTCCGCCGGCACAATTTCCGTTCATACGAATATCTGCCTGCATTTTATGGTTAAAGAAAATCATTTTGCTGTCTTCTCCACCAATATCAATAAGGGTTTTAGTTTGTGGAAACTGCTTTTCGACCACCAGCGTAGCCGCTACCACCTCCTGGATAAATGGCAAACCGAATCGCTCGGAGATTCCCATTCCGGCAGAACCAGTTGTCTTAATGCAAACATAAATATCGCCCAATTCCTGCCGTAATTTTCTGAGCGAATTAATCAATGTTTGCAGAATATTGGCATGGTGCCGGTTATAATCCGTAAAAACAACAGTGCCTTGGGTATCTGTTACTACCAATTTCAACGTGGTAGATCCGGCATCTAATCCAATACTATAGATGTCTTTACTCATTATTTATCGTGTTTTCTGAGAGTTTAATTTGAGTGCAAAGATAGTTAAATTCACATTAAATCGCTCTGTTTTCTTAAGTAATGCCGAAAAAATAAGCTGGTTATTTTGAAGAGCAACCCCCTTTTCTGCTATTCACGCCCTCGTATTCTTTCTCTTAGAAGGCTGCTTGAGTTATTATTTAAGGCTGAACCAATGGTATATTCCGCCTCAGTTTCGCTGATCGCTGGTTCAGAGCTAACTGTTGAATAACTCAAACAGTTTCTAAAAATCGTATTTCTAAAAACAAAATTGACAATACTATTTCATTAAAAAGGAGAAAGCATATATTCTGACTTTGGCCGCCGAAAAGGAACAGTTCGAAAATTATCAACGTATTGGAGAAAAAATTATGAATAGCTCTAAACTCAAATAATGCGAATCAGGAGTTAAACAACAAACATTGCTTACTCACAAAAGCAGGTCACTAAAATTTCCATAGGATTTTCATAATTGGTCGCCATATATTATTTCAACGATTTTTTTAGAATTTTCAAACAATATCCATTCTAATATGTTATATTTGGAAAGAGCAATTTTATGTTTAATCCAAAAAATTACTGATATGAATAAGTTAAATGTTTTACTCGCCTTAGGCGGAGGGATTGCAATAGGAGTTGCAGCCGGTATTTTGCTTGCACCCGACAAAGGATCGGAAACCCGTGATCGCTTAAGGCGTTTCGCAAAAAACAAAAAGGATGAGTTGGAAGAACAATTTTGCGAGTTTCTACAATCGAAAGGAATAGACATCTGTCCGGAAGAGGTTGCTGAAATTTTGGAAAGCCGTTCTTAATGAAAACATTTAGTAAAAAAGTTCCCTTAGTCGCTTTTCGGTTACTAAGGGAACTTTTTAAATAAAAAAATTATTTTTCATATAAAATACCATAAGTATGAATGAAAATTCAAAAGATATACCGGGAAGCATTATTGCTGATTTAAAGGAATATATCGTTGTTCAAAAAGAATATTGGAAATTGGATGCAATAGAAAAGCTATCGCTCATTGTCTCTTTTTTTATCATTGTTCTACTTTGCATGGGGGCTTTCTTTTTTGCTTTTGCCTATTTTTCGATTGCACTGGTTTTTCTGTTCCAGGAAATCATGGGAGATTTCGCTTCGGCATTATTTGTTGTATGCGGCATCAACTTGTTGATTATCGCTTTGATAATTATCTTCAGAAGATTCCTTTTCTTTAATCCAATGGTACGTTTAATCAGTAAACTGTTAAAATAAAAGGAGGACTGTTTATGAACGAAATCAATTCTTATTCGCAGTTAAAAGAGAAAAAAGAGCTTAAAAAAGAGCAGCTCACCTACATCAAGGCAAAGTTATACACTGACTATTACCAGCTGGTTTATACAAAAGAAAAAATAAAAACCGGCTTCGACTGGTGGAATAAAATAATGCTCGGAATTGAGATTTACAAACAAGGGAAAAAGATCTGCCGGTATTTCAAGAAAAAAAGGTAATTTTTTAACCCGGCAGTCCCGGTTCCGGTAACTTCAATATGAGTGTAGTCGCCCCAATCGTAATAATATCACTATCGGAAATAACCCGGCGTTCATTTTTCCGTAAAATATCATTTATCACAAACGTACCGGTTACGCTGTCAAAATCTTTTACGGTATAAATCGTTTTATCCTGCTTTTGCTCTACGCTGATAATGCAATGCTTTCTGTCCATGCTCATATCGCCTGTTTCGATTGGCGAAGAGATGACCGTTCCTTTCGATCGCCGCCCAAACATATTTTCACCCAGCGAAAGCGGGATAATTTGCTTCTCGCAGAAAACATTTTCTACCACGATAATGTATCCGAAAGGATAACCGGTGTTCTCTTTTCCGGCTTTTACCTTCAATCTCACACTAAAATCTTTCCTGCAATGATTACAATGGAAAACTAACGAAACACCCGGCTCTACCCGCGTTTCGTCAAAAGATATGAAGTTATCACACTTAGGACAGCGTATTTTTTTCATGAAAGCAAAGATACGTGATAAAATCCACAACTTAAAAAAATATTTCGTCAAAAATTTATCCTATATTTGCATTTGTAAATTCTTGGGAAACAACACGCACATTGTTTCTGTGAAAGAATTTAAAAATATCCCGAAAATTAATTTTTTTTGGCAATATATAAGATAACAACTCGTTTAACATTACGGAATTTCAAATTAAAAAAACATGAGATCGAAATTTGCTTTATTATTAGGAATATTATTTTTCACTTCCGGATTATCTGCACAGAACGATCCGGTAATTATGACCATAAACGAAAAGCCTATTCTCAAATCGGAATTTGAGTATATCTACAACAAAAACAACTCAAACAATACGCTCGACAAGAAAAATCTGGAAGAATATGTTGACCTTTTTGTCAACTTCAAACTTAAAGTAGAAGAGGCAAATGCAAAAGGAATCCAGGAGCGGAAAAGCTATATGGAAGAGTTGGAAACATACCGGAATCAGCTGGCTGCTCCCTATATGAGCGACAAAGAATTTGAGGAAGAGCTTATTAAAGAAGCATACGGACGAATGAAAGAGGATGTAGATGCCGGCCACATACTAATCAAATCCTCCCGCACAGACACCACAGAGGCTTACGAAAAAATATACCAAATATATGAACAATTGAAAAAAGGAGTTGACTTTGAAACGTTGGCAATCGAAAACTCGCAATGTCCCTCTTCGACCAAAGGCGGGCGCTTGGGATATATTACCGCGTTTATGACAGTCTATCCGTTTGAAACAACAGCATACAACACATCTGTAGGGTCGTTTAGTGCACCTGTCAAAACCTCTTTCGGATACCATATCGTGAAGGTGTATGACCGTCGTCCGACAAAAGGAACCGTGCGCATTGGCCATATCTACAAAAGAGTGGAAAATGAAAGCCAAACAGCTCATATGAAGCAAAAGACCGATTCTATTTACCAGTTGTTACAAAACGGAGCTGATTTTAGTGAAATCGCAAAAAAATATTCCGATGACCGGCAAAGTGCCGGTAAAGGAGGTGATATGGGCTGGATAGAAACCGGACGGCTGCCCCTCGAATTTGAAACCGCTGCTTTTGCGCTAAAAAATAACGGCGACTTGAGCAGTGTCGTACAAACTCCTTACGGATACCACATCTTAAAATTATTGGATAAAAAAGGCTTAGCTTCGTATGAAAATATTCGTGAAGAATTGAAAACTAAGGTTATGCGTGATGAGCGGGCAAGCCGGTTGAATGATTCTTACATTGAAAAGCTGAAACAAAAACATGGATTTCGCGTGGTGGACGGAGCATTAATTCCCATTTACAATATGGCGGATTGGACGTATGAACAAGAGTTACCCCAAATTCATGTAGACGCTCCTTTGTACTCGCTTGATGGGAAATATCATTCGCAAGAGGGATTTTTCTCCTATTTCGTAACTGAAAAGGAAAAATTAGACAAAGCTAAAACAGATAAAAACAAGCGGGTAGATACGGAGGCTTCCGGAAAAAATCTCGTTGATAAATTATTTGCCCAATACATCAAAGACGTTGTAGTTGCCGCCGAACAAGCATCGTTAGAGAAAGAGCATCCCGAATATCGAAACTTACTGAAAGAATACAGCGATGGATTGCTGCTTTTTGAAATAAGCAACGAAGAAGTGTGGAATAAAGCCTCGATTGATGTGGAAGGATTAGAAAAATTCTTTAATGCAAACAAGGAAAATTACAAGTGGGAAACACCTCGATTCAAAGGAAAAGTGATATACGCCTCCAATAAGAAAATACTTGCAGAAGCACAAAAATTCATGAAAAAGGCTCATAAAGACTCTGCCGATATACAGCTAAAAAGAAAATTCAACAAGGATAAAGTTCAGCTGAGAATTGAGAATGGCGTATACGTACCCGGAGCAAACAAGGCAGTAGATGCCCAAATTTTCAAACAAGGGACATATACGGACGAAAACTTTCCGTTTGTTGCATGTACCGGAGAGTTGATCTCTGTACCTGAAACCTACAAGGATGTCAGAGGTCCGGTAACCGCCGACTATCAAAATTATTTGGAAGAGGAATGGATCAAAAGCCTGAGAAAAAAATATGACGTGATTATCAACCAAGAAGTGTTGAAAACCGTCAAAAGAAATTAATATTGTGTATCACCATATCATAAAAAATATATTGAACAAAAAAAATACCGTAGAGACGTTGCAAGCAATGTCTCTACTATCGTATTCAATCATTTTCACACTCTTCATACTCCTGTTTTTATCCTGCAATAACGAAAATTTCAGTAAAAAAAATCCGGTAGCAGAAGCAGGAGGAAAGTACTTGTACAAAGAAGATATTCAAAATATTCTCCTCACAGGAATGTCGGAAGAGGACAGTATAGCAGCACTCGAAAATTATGTCCGGATGTGGGCAACCGATATTTTGATGTACGAAAAAGCACAGGAAAATATTAAAGACGAGGTAGAAATCGCCGCTTTATTGGAAAATTATCGCCGGTCGCTTTTGACTTACGAATATCAGTTACAATTAGTTAAAGATCGTGTAAACAACACTGTTTCGCAAGAAGAAATCAAAGAATATTATAACAAAAATGCAGGTCTTTTCCGTTTGGAAGAAACCTTGCTCAAAGGTCTTTTCCTGAAAGTACCTAATGAAGCACCCAACATAAGCGAATTACGGAAAATGCTTAACAACAAGGAAAAAAATTGGGATGAAATTGAGTCGCTGAGTACCAAAAATGCGGCCAAGTTTGAATATTTTAACGAAAAGTGGCAACCTCTGCCGGAAATTAAACGGAAAAGTCCGATTCGCATAGAAAATAAGGAAAATTTAAAACACCGCTCCTTTTTTGAAAGCCAGGACAGCCTGTCAACCTACTTTCTTTATGTGCAGGAGTATGTGTTGGACGGCGAACCGCAACCGTTGGATTATGCAGAAAATAAGATTCGCGGAATCTTGTTGGAACAGAGAAAAAATAACTTCTTGAAACAGTTCAGCAATAAATTGTATGACGAAGCGGTGGAGAGAGGACAGGTAAAAATTTATAAAGAATAAAAAGAAAAATATGCAAAAGAAGATGTTAATTTGCTTGTTTACACTATTGTCCGGAATGATTCCGGTACAAAGCCAAGCACAAGATAATATTATTGATGAAATTGTATGGGTAGTGGGCGATGAAGCCATTCTCCGTTCGGATGTGGAAGAACAGCGGATTCGTTACCAATACGATGGTACTCAAATAGAAGGAGATCCTTATTGTTTTATCCCCGAACAACTTGCCTTGCAAAAACTATATTTAGACCAAGCAAAAATAGACAGCGTTTTTGCCGATGAAAGAGCCGTTTCCTCGCAAGTTGATATGCGCGTGAACTACCTGATTTCTCAAATCGGATCTAAAGAAAAGCTGGAAGAATATTTCAATAAATCCTTGATTGAGCTGAAAGAGGAGTTGCGCGAAATGGTGCATAACCAACAGATTATACAGCAAATGCAGCAAAAGATAGTAGGAGACCAAAAAGCAACACCGGCAGAAGTACGGCGTTTTTTTAATAAAATTCCGGAAGATAGCCTTCCTACGATTCCGGCACAGGTAGAGGTGCAGATTATCACGATGGAGCCGCAAGTCTCCCAGCAGTCGATTGACGATGTAAAGGAGCGTTTACGCGAATTTCAGAACCGGATAGAATCGGGCGACAGCGAATTTTCTACACTGGCAATCCTATATTCCGAAGATGCCGAATCGGCAAAACGCGGAGGTGAAATCGGATTTATGGGAAAAGGCCAGTTAGTTCCCGAATATGCCAATGTCGCATTCAGCTTGCAGGATAATCGAAAAGTCTCTAAAATCGTGGAATCGGAATTCGGATTTCACATTATCCAGCTGATTGAAAAAAGAGGCGACCGGATAAATACCCGCCATATCTTATTGAAGCCGAGAGTTTCGTTAGACGCAAAAGACCATGCTAAAAAGAGATTGGACAGTATTGCCGATTTTGTTCGTAATGACAAGCTGAAATATGAAGATGCCGTTACCTTTTATTCCAATGATAAAAACACAAAAAACAGTGCAGGGTTGATGACAAATCCGAAAACCGGAAATTCAAAATTTGAGTTGCAAGACCTGCCTCAGGAAGTCGCAAAAGTAGCTTATGGCTTGAAAACAGGCGAAATTTCCGAACCATTTGTGATGATAAACAGTCAAGGCAATGAAGTTTTTGCTATTGTCAAATTGAAATCAAACACCAAAGCACATAAGGCGAATATGACAGATGATTACTTGGAAATCAGAAATTTATACTTGGAAAAGAAAAGTTTCGAGAAGCTGAATAAATGGATTAAGTCTAAACAAAAGGGAATTTATATTCGTATTGATGAAAAATGGCGGAATTGTGATTTTCAATTCCCCGGCTGGATAAAGGAGGAATAGAAAAATCAAATAAATGACGATTATAAAAACGCTGATATATCGTGTTGTAGAAACGTTGCGTGCAACATTTCTACTAATGTTCTTGTTGCTTTCCGGCATCAACGGTACCATAATCGCTCAAAAAAAGACAAATATCATTTTGGAGCAAAGCGAAACATTGTCTTTTGATAAAGTAAACGGTTTTCAGGTATTGAAGGGAAATGTACGTTTCAGGCACGATGAGGCCCTGATGTATTGCGACAGCGCCTATTTTTACGAAGGGAAAAATTCGTTTGACGCATTCGGAAATGTACGTGTAGTGCAAAATACAATGACTCTTCGTGCCAATAAAATGTTTTATGACGGCGATGCCCGTCTGCTCAGAGCACGCGAAAATGTGATACTGAACGACAGCAGTATGACGCTGCATACCGAAAACTTGGATTTTGACAGAATCAAAAACTACGGGTATTATTTCAATGACGGCAAGCTGATTGACCCGCAGTTTGAATTGACCTCTAAAACCGGATATTACTATCCCGACTATAAACAGTCTTTTTTCAAAACGGATGTTGTGCTGGTAAATCCTAATTTTACAATTAAAGGCGACACACTGCAATACGATTCCAATACGGAAGTGGTACGGCTGATAGGGCCTTCACACGTGTTTTACGACGAATATACCGTCTATACCACTAATGCCTGGACGAATACACAAAGAAACAACGGTGTGCTATACGATTATTCCGTCATTACAAGTACAGACGGGAAACGGATAACAGCCGACTCAATCGCTTTCGACAAAAATTTGGGTTGGGCAAAGGTGTTTAATGATGCCGTAATACACGACTCGATACGGAAAATCATAATCCACGGCGATTACGGCATTTTCCATCAAGACCCGCAGTCGGGATTGATGACTAAACGTCCCTATATGGTAGACTACTCCTCGCCGGACAGCTTGTTCCTACATGCCGACACGCTCTCCTTTACAGCACCCGATTCGATTAATAAGATATTGGAAGCATACCATAATGTCCGGTTTTTCCGCGAAGATTTTCAAGGAAAATGTGATTCATTAGTATACATTTCTGCCGATTCGGTAATTGATATGTATAAAAATCCGGTACTTTGGTCGGAACAGAACCAGCTAAACGGCGATTTAATCAAGATCTACATCAAAGACAGCGTTCCCGATTGGATTCACATCCAAAGCAACGCCATGATTATCTCGCTGGATGAGGGAGACTCAACCAACTTCAACCAACTTGCAAGCAGGGAATCCAAAGGGTATATAATAAACAGCGAATTGCGAAAAATAGAAATGATAGGCAATGCTATCTCTATTTACTATCCCAAAGACGACGATGGTGCTTTGGTTGGTATAAACCGCGCAGAAGGAAGTTTTATGACCATCTACTTGAATGAAAAAAAACTGGAAAAAATTGTCATGACCCCCGATTCAAAAGGCGTACTTTATCCCCCTGGGAAAGCACCGGAAGAAGAATTGCGTCTAAAAAATTTCAACTGGCAAGATGAGATTCGTCCGAAGAACAGGGAGGATATTTTCAGGAGGGAATGAGACTCCGGTTTCTACCTTTCGGTTCGGTAGAAAATAGATTACCCCACCCAAACAGCGTGCCGTCAGGCACGCAACATTGCCTATTGGGGTTGCAAGCCTACGGCTTGCTATTTCTCATTACCATTCCTTTTCTACCGGGCTTGAATCCCTATCAGGATTTTTTTACGGCATTAATTTCTTTTTATTACTTATGATGGATAAATGTTTGATTTTTAATAAGTAACAAGAAATAACCCTCCCAAAGTTGCGCGTAAAGTTATCCACGTTAAACACCTTCCGGAGAATTCTATTAATAAAGACTCAAATGCCCATTCTTTTTCGGATAGTCAATTGTATAATGCAGCCCGCGGCTCTCCTTTCGTTGCAAGGCAAACTTAATAACCAAGTAACCTGTATTGATGATATTCCGCAACTCGCAAATCTCTTTGGAAAGAACAGAGCGTTGAAAAAGACCCTCCGTTTCCTTGTAAAGAATCTCCAACCGGTCGTGTGCTCTTTTCAGACGAAGATTTGAACGTACAATACCCACATAGGCATTCATGATTTGCCCCACTTCCTTGGCACTTTGAGTAATCAACACCATTTCCTCATTGAGCGAAGTACCCTCGTCATCCCACATTGGAATTTCCTCTTTCCATTCCAGCGAATGCAGCAAACCCAATGCATGCTTTGCCGCAGCATCAGCATAAACAATCGCTTCGATTAGTGAGTTGGATGCCAATCTGTTAGCGCCATGAAGTCCCGTCCGGGCACATTCGCCGGCGGCATACAGGCGATTGATGGTTGTCTTTGCATCCATATCCACTTTTATTCCGCCGCATAAATAGTGTTCGGCAGGAGCCACCGGAATACACTCCTTAGTAATATCAATGCCCAACTCCAAGCATTTTTTGTAGATATTCGGGAAATGCGCTTTGGTTTCCTCCGCATCCTTATGCGTTACATCCAAATAAACAAAATCATCTCCGCTAATTTTTAGCTCATTATCTATTGCACGAGCCACAATATCACGCGGGGCTAACGATCCTCTCGCATCATACTTAGACATAAACTCAATCCCTTTTTGATTGCGCAGTACAGCTCCATATCCTCTCATTGCCTCTGTAATGAGAAAAGAAGGACGCTCTTTCGGATTAAACAGGGCGGTAGGATGAAACTGTATAAACTCCATATCCTCTACCAGTCCTTTGGCACGGTAGACCATGGCGATTCCGTCACCGGTGGCTATGGTCGGATTAGTGGTTGTTTGATAGATATTTCCGATTCCGCCGGTAGCAATCAACGTTACTTTGGCTAAAAAAGTATGCACATGATTGGTCAGGATATTAAGCGCGTAAGCACCGTAGCACTCGATATTCGGCGTGGTATGTTTCACTATAGCTCCAAGATGGTGCTGCGTCAGGATTTCAATGGCAAAATGCTGTTCAAAAATATCAATATCCGGGTTTGCCTTAACCGCTTGTACCAAACTCTCCTGAATTTCAGCTCCGGTGTTATCCTTGTGGTGCAGAATCCGGAATTCGGAATGTCCTCCCTCCTTGTGCAAATCAAAATTTCCGGCAGCATCCTTATCAAACCGAACCCCCCAGTTAACCAACTCTTCAATCTGCGAGGGAGCTTCCTTAACTACTTTTTCTACAACGGCAACATCGCAAATACCATCCCCGCAAATCAGTGTATCTTGGATATGCTTCTGGAAATTATCCGACTGATCCGTCACGGAAGCAATCCCGCCTTGAGCATAATAGGTGTTTGCCTCTTCCAATCCGGTTTTGCATAGAATGGCAACTTTCCCTTTACCGGCAACTTTCAGGGCAAAACTCATCCCCGCAATTCCCGATCCAATCACTAAAAAATCATACTTTCTCACCATCATATTAAAAATTTGCGTAAAAACACAAATGTAATAAAATTTTAGGGACAAATATTGCAATGTTCCTGCAAAATATTAGTTGGAGGCAGTCTGCAAAAATATTCCGCCGGCATACTTATCAATTGCATAAATAAATACAAACAAAGTTGCCTCAAAAAACATTTCCTATAAAAACAAAATAAAGAAAATTACTCGAAATGAACTAAAAACAGCTATCTTTGTTTGCCGTAAACAGAAAAATTATAAATAAACATTGTGTTTGGGCAAACTTTGCGACTTTGCGTTAAAAAGAGCATAACCGCATTAATTTTAATGAGAAAGTACAAATATGCTAAGATGCAGAGTCTGATTAAACAGTATTGTCTTTATTAATTAGACCTTGATATGCGAAACCAACATTTTAACCAACATTTCACCCCCATTATGTGGGGATTGATTATTTTTATTTTAAGTTCATGTATGAAAACAGAGAAAAATATTTTTTTCCAGGAGTACCAAACTCCGCATCAGACATTTCCGTTTGATAAAATCCAAATCAAAGATTATCTGCCTGCCATACGGGAAGGAATAAAACTGCATGAGGAGGAAATAGAAAAAATCGTTAAAAATCAGGAACAGCCGGCATTTGAAAATACGATTGTTGCGCTCGAACGTTCGGGAGCAGCTCTTTCTCAAGTTCAGCGGATTTTCTATAATTTGTTGAGTGCGGAAACAAACGATGAAATGGAGGCGGTTGCTAACGAAATTTCACCGGAAGAGACCGAACACACTAACAATATTTTCTTAAATGAAGAGCTGTTTGCCCGCGTCCGGTCGGTTTACGAGCAAAAAGAATCGCTTACGCTCACGCCGGAACAGCAGACTCTCCTTGAAAATACGTACGATGATTTTGTCAGCCGGGGAGCTGCTCTCCATCCCGAAGACAAGGAAATATACCGGGAATTATCAAAAAAGCTTAACCTGCTCGAACTCCAATTCGGACAAAATGTATTGAAAGCAACCAATCAATATCAGTTAGCCATTACGGATGAACCGGAATTATCAGGCTTACCTCAAAGTATTAAGGATGCCGCAGCATTGAAAGCAAAAGAAAAAAATGTCGAAGGATGGCTATTTGACCTCTCCGCTCCGAGTTACATCCCATTTATGAAATATGCCGGCAACCGGAAATTACGCGAGAAACTTTATACCGCTTACAATACGAAAGCTACCGGTGGAGAGATAGACAATAGACCGGTTGTTACGGAAATTGTAGATATCCGCCTTCAAATCGCACGTTTAATGGGTTACGAAGATTACGCCTCGTATATACTTCGCAAACGGATGGCTGAGAATAAAAAAAATGTATACGATTTACTGGATAAGTTGCTGGATGCCTACAAACCTGCCGCTATGGAGGAAATTAACGAGGTTCAGATGTATGCAGCAAGAAACGGGGCAAAATTTAAAATTATGCCGTGGGATTGGTCATACTACTCAGAAAAACTGCGCGATGAAAAATACAGCATCAACGACGAATTGCTGAAGCCTTATTTTGAATTGGAAAATGTCAAAAAAGGCGTTCTCGGCTTGGCTACCCGGTTGTTTGGACTACAATTCAAGAAAAATGCAGAAATACCGGTTTATCACAAAGAGGTGGAAGCCTACGAGGTGTTTGACAAAGACAGTTCTTTCTTAGCGGTATTTTACATGGATTTTTTTCCGCGCGAAGGAAAAAGAAACGGCGCATGGATGACACAATACAAAGGCCAGTGGATAGACAGCAACGGGAAAAACCATCGTCCGCACGTTTCAATTGTAACCAATTTTACCCGCCCGTCCGATACGCAGCCTTCGTTATTGACGTTTGACGAAGTAACTACTTTCTTGCACGAATTTGGTCACGCACTTCATGGCATGTTGACAAGCTGCACGTATGAAAGCCTTTCGGGAACAAACGTATATTGGGATTTCGTAGAACTTCCTTCACAAATTATGGAAAATTGGGCGCTGGAAAAGGAATATTTGAACGAATTTGCCATACACTACCAAACGGGCGGGAAAATCCCTGCCGGTTTGATTCAAAAAATCAAAGATGCAGCCAATTTCAACATCGGCTACCAGACGCTCCGCCAACTCAGTTTCGGCTTATTGGACATGGGATGGCATACGTTAAACGTCGAATTTAAAGGCGATGTAAAAGCATTTGAGCAACAGGCTTGGGAAAAAGCACAAACATTGCCTGTAATTGATGAAACCTTGATGAGTGCGCAGTTCAGCCATATTTTTTCCGGCGGATATGCTGCAGGATATTACAGCTACAAATGGGCTGAAGTACTTGATGCCGATGCCTATTCCATGTTCAGCAAAAACGGCATCTTTGACAAGGAAACGGCTAATGCCTTCCGTAAAGAAATCCTCTCAAAAGGCGGAACAGAACATCCCATGATTCTCTACAAGCGTTTCCGGGGACAGGAACCGACGATTGAGCCGTTGTTGAAACGGACAGGAATAAAATAACGTAGATAAAAATAACAGTGTTGTTATGAAAGTATATCACGGTAGTTATATGGTAGTTGAGAAGCCTGGGATTTTAAATAATAAATTTCGAAAAGATTTTGGAGAAGGCTTTTATTGTACTAAATTAAAAAAACAAGCCGTTCGCTGGGCAAGCCGCTATGATACAGCCGTTGTTTCTCAGTATGAGTATACGCTTAACAAAAATCTCAATATGCTTATTTTTAAGGATATGACAGAGGAATGGCTTGATTTTATTGTAGCTTGCCGTTCGGGTGAAAAACATAATTTTGATATTGTGATTGGTGCAATGGCTAACGATCAGATTTACAATTATATATCCGACTTTGCTGACGGCATGCTTACTCGTGAACAGTTTTGGGTATTGGCGAAATTTAAACACCCAACACACCAAATTTGCTTTTGCAGTGAAAACGCATTAAAAACACTGCAATTTGTTAATTACAATAAAATTAAGTAATTATGACCGGCAGAGAAGATAAAAACGCAAATAATTTGTTTTTCCTTTGCTCTTTGATTGAATATATAGGCAGAAAAACAAAAAATCATCGAAATGTAATTGTTAATGCCATTGGAAAAAATGACTTGCAGCATATTCTTGATTTGGCTGATGTTTATCATAGTGAAAATATGGATAAACTGGTATTTGAACTTACGGAAAAGCATCATATTAAAAACGGAATATTTGACAATGTAGGAAATGCTAAATATGCAATACCAACACATTGGGACATCGGAAAGGTGTATAAACGCTTGATTATGAGTCTGAGCAAAAGAGAAAACAAACCGGTAACCGACTCTCTTTATGAAGTTTACAACTCGTGGTTATCACGAAAAATAGAAGATTTCAACAGTAGTGTCTATTACGAAAGTCCCGAATATCTTTTACAGTCGTATTTAGTGGGAGAAATTTTATAGAAAAAACACCAATGAAAAAAGGAATAATTATTTTAAGTATCCTTGCCGCTATTACAAGCAGCTGTAAGTGGGGAGAGTCGAAAAAAACGGCAGGAAACGAGGGTGAACAAAACGACTCAATTTTTATTGAAATTCCAACGGAAACAGACACTCTTTTTACTACTTCTGTTATCCGTCCCAACGAAAAATTACAAGTAAAAAAAATATATACAGACAGTTTAGAATATATAGATTACAATGACGATGGCGACTATTCCTTCTTTGTAGTAAGAAAAAACAACAAAAATTTCCGTTTACTCGATGGACGTACAGACAGGGAAACTTATCCCGGCTTAAATAGAGGAGATAAAATTGAGATTCAATGGAAAATTGACAGCGTATTGGTAGGTGCCGATAGCGAAAATTGGGAAATGATCGAATGGGTAATAAGCATCAATGGGATTGAAGACGGAAAACTCTCTACTTTCCGGAAAATAAATAAAAAATCAATTGTTTATACTTTCATAGATGATTTTAGCGATATAGGTAAAAGAGATTTTAAGAAAGAAATAGAATATTTTCTTGCCAACACTACAGACGAAAATATTTTACAATGTTTGAGCAATGAAAATGGAGAGATTTTAGTTTATATTTCTTCTTACCGGAGTGAATACGAAGAATATACAAGGGGCGTTCCCTCCATTATGGCAAGAATAGAAAATCATAATCAAGATGAACTTTTCAGATTAGGTATTGAGTTCGAATATGACGGGGAAAACTTTTACGGAAGAACCTTTTATCAAATTGATAAAGATACAAATGAATTAACAAAAATAGAGATGCAATGAGAAAAACTGCAACCCTTTTTAAGAAATCGCCACAGAAAATAAATTTGTAGGAAACAAAAATAAAAATTACTTTTGTAAAAAAATAATCTAAAACGATAAAAAACATGGATAAGCAAAAAGTAGAAATGTTCTTAATGGCAAACGGAAAATGTTTTCCTCAAGCGGCACTTCCGGCAATTCAACGACAATTAGAAGAAATGGATGAGTCAAAATGGATCATGTTGCAAGGAATCTCTTTCCGCGACCCGTTGGATAATGTTGTTAGCTTCATTTTTAGGCGGAGGTTTGGGCATTGATCGTTTCTTAATCGGACAAACAGGATTGGGTATTGCCAAGTTGTTGACTTGCGGAGGTTTAAGTATATGGGCACTTATCGACCTTTTCCTGATTATGGATGCAACAAGAGAAACTAACTTGGAAAAATTGCAAATGCTTAATTTTTAATGATATTCAATTTATTCAAAAATAAAAAAAAAGCCTCTACATATTCTTAACAATAGCTTGTATTGCAGGATATGTGTGGCTTTTGTTTTCTTATAACGCAATTAAAACAGAAGATGGTTTTACTGTTTGCCCGTTTAAGCGGATTTACGGTATTCCGTGTCCCTCCTGCGGTTCGACACGAGCCGTGTGCGAGGTATTGCACGGAAACATTAGAGACTCAATTTTATTAAATCCCATTGGGATTTTGTTATTTTTGATTTTACTCATTCTCCCCTTTTGGATTGCGGGTGATTTGCTTCTTAAGAAAACTACGCTCTATGATTTTTGGCAAAAATTGAATCATATTTTCTCAAAAAAATGGGTGCTTGTTATTTTCTTTATGCTTATTTTAGCTAATTGGATTTGGAATATAAGTAAAAATTTATGATAGACTATACACGCGAACATGAATATGAAGCTGCCTCTTACAGCTATTTAATGTCGTTAGGCGTTGTTTTGGTCGGATTGCCTTTTCCGCTGATCAACCTCGTAGCAACTTTCTTTTTTTATTTTGCAAACAGGAAAAAACCTTATTTCGTCCGGTGGCACTGCACGCAGGCGTTAATTTCTCAAATACCGCTCTTTGTAACTAACTGCATTCTTTTTTGGTGGACGGTAAATATTCTCTTGGGAACAATCCCTTTTTCTTCGTTGTATTTTGCTTATCTTTTTACGGTTATTCTTTTTAATGTATTGGAATATATTGTAACAATCTCGTCAGCCATAAAAGTACGCCGGGGTGAAAAAGTAACATGGTATTTGTTTGGAGACCTGACCGATTTGGTTTGTAAACCGGAAAATAATGAAGAGCTTATTGGTACAATAAAATAATTCTGTATGAGAAAAGTAATAGAACAGGCTTTTGTTTCGTTTGCCGTATTTGCGGCGGTATTATTCTGTTTTTCCCTGGTCAATTGGATGTCCGTTTTCAACTATCCTTCTTTTACGCTCGAAAAAGTGTTGGGAAGAACCTACGAAAAATTTTATTTGGAACAACAAGAACAAATTACGGACGATTCGGTTATGACTTCGTTAAACATCTTACTGACACATATTTGCAAAGAAAATGGAATTAATGATTCGACCATAAAATTATTCTGCCTGAAAAATGAGGAAGTAAATGCATTTGCTTTCCCCGACCGGCGTTTGGTAATCAATTCGGGACTGTTGAATGCTTGTGAAGATGAATCGGAACTTGCCGGCGTAATGGCACACGAACTTGCGCACATCGAAGAAAGGCACGTTATGAAACAGTTAATCAAGGAAGTAGGTGTTCAAATATTACTATCCCAAGCACTTGGAGGGCAAGGCGAAGTCATTATACAAACAGGGCAAACTCTCTCATCATCGGCATACAGCCGTTCAATGGAAAGAGAGGCTGATGCGCTTGCTGTAACCTATCTGCAAAAAGCACATATATCTACCTCCGGGATTGCTAATTTCTTTTCCCGGTTAGCCGGAAGCGAGGAAAACAATCCATTTTTTGCAGCATGGATTTCTACTCACCCGGAATCAAACGAACGTGCAAACAACGTCCAGAAACTGTCGGAAACTGAAGATAAAGATTGTAAAAAAATCTTATCCGGCAAACAATGGCAAAAAATAAAACAGATAGATGATGAAACAAATGATACGGATATGCAGATAATACAGGCGGATGATATTATAGACGAATAAAATCATTATTTGTGTTTAATATTTATCCGGCAAATCCGAATATCAGAATCTTATAAATCTAAATATTTTTCATTTGAATTTTAACTTTTAAAATATAAAACTCTATGGGTATTCTTTCAAAATTAATGGACAAGAAAGAAGCGATGGAAGAAAAAGTACGCGCCAAAGAGGAGGAATATATTTCTCTTATCCGCGTTTACTATCAATCCGTAATGGCTGCAAATTTAGGTATAACCAATATCCGCATGTTGCCCGACTTGGCAATGTTTAAGCGGCTATTAAAAGTTCCGACACAAAACGGACGTTTGGGATTAGGTGAAAAAGCGGCATCCCGCAAAATCCTGATGCAGGATTACGGATTAAGCGAGAAGTTTTTTGATGAAATAGATACTTCAATCAAAAAACAGTGCAAACGTCAAACCGATATACAAGGATTTTTCATCACGTTTCAAGGATTTTCAAACGACCTTTTAATGGCAGTCGGATCGGATATGCAATGGAAATTACGTTTGCCAGCCTTCTTTAGAAAAATGTTGCGGTCGCTTATCGAAAAATCAGTTCACGATGTATTTACCAAAAATAGCTGGAAGGCTGTTGATGTACGTCAGGCTTGCTGGAATGTACGGTCTTACAACGAAAAACTCAACTATTCGGAAAAGTGGATTGTCGAGTTTATCTACCCTATTTTGATGATAGCCAAAGGAGTAAAGGTAAAATAAAAGAGTAAACAGGAAATGGCATGCCGCTTTTCTTGTGATTTTGTTTCCTTGTGAACTTTTTCACTTTTTCACTTGTTTAGTTATCTACTCGTTAACTAAAAAATTATACACAATGAAAAAAACATTATTCTCTGTATTGTTGTTTGTTTTGGGTATTTCATTATATGCTCAAAATGACTTGTTAGACGCTTCAAAAGGAAAAGGAAACGTCTCTATTGACTCAATAAACGCGACATCCGCGGATACTGCATTTTGGTTTTTCCCCGGAATAATGGGATTGAACTTTTCCCAGACTGCATTTGTTAATTGGGCGGAAGGCGGACAAAATTCGATTACGGGAAATGCCTTTGTTCAGCTAAATGCTAATTACAGGAAGAAAAAACTGATTTGGAACAACAACCTTTCTGTCGAATACGGTATGTTTTATTCTGCGGCAAATTCCAATTATCACTGGAAAAAAAATTCGGATAAAATTGCTTTAACGTCTAATTTCGGTTATCAAGCTGCCAAGCACTGGTATTATACCGCTCTGGTTAATTTCAAAACGCAGTTTAACAAGGGATACGACTATCCGAATGACAGTACCCGTACTTATGTTTCTGACTTTCTGGCTCCCGGATACCTGATCACCTCCATAGGCATGAATTATATTCCGAACAAGTACGTCAATCTTTATCTTTCGCCGACCACAGCCCGCTTTGTTTTTGTGCGCGACACCCTGTTATCGACGCGGTATGGAGTAGATGAGGGTAAAAAGGTAAAATCCGAGTTTGGCGCTTATGCAACCCTACTCAATAGCTTTGACATTATTAACAATGTAAATCTGAACAGTAAGTTAGAATTGTTTAGTGCCTACGAAACATTCGGTAATGTCGTAGTTAATTGGGAAGTGTTGCTCTCTATGAAAGTAAATAAGTATGTCAATGCCTCTATCCGCACACAAGTAAAATACGATGATGCGGTTAAAAGCACAAAAGAAAAAGTCATAGACGGAATACCGACAATAGTACAAGGCGGTCCGAAAATCCAGTTTATGGATGTGATTGCGGTCGGGTTCTCTTACAATTTTTAACTGCCGGGTTCTCTTAAGGAGAAAAAGCACGAAAGCACGGAAAGTAAAAAAATGACAGGAAACTTTATCTTTTTCTGATATAGTTGTCCTATCCTTTTTTTGCTTTCGTGCTTTTTTTACATCTTCGCAAAAATAACCAATAACCTGAAAATAAGGCTTTTCAAGCCAGTCCCTTATCCAAAACTCAGATCAATACCTTTCCTTTGGTTTTTATTTATTCAACGCCTCCAGCAACTTATCAACTGCTACCGAAGGATTTCCGGATTCGTGCAGCAATTGAACAAATTTACTTCCGACAATCGCGCCCGAAGCGTTTGCCATCGCCGCATCGAGGGTTGCTTTGTTGCTGATTCCGAAGCCGATAAGTCGCGGATTTTTCAATCCCATATTGTTGATGCGGTTGAAGTAAGCCTGCTTTTTCTCATCGAAACTTTTCTGCGCGCCGGTAGTGGCGGCACTCGAAACCATATAGATAAACCCGTCCGTATTGGCGTCTATCAAGCGGATGCGCTCTTCGGAAGTTTCGGGCGTGATGAGCATAATCATTTTGATGTCGTATTTCTCGGCAACCGGCTTGTATTCAGTTATATAATCATTAAAAGGCAGGTCGGGGATAATCATTCCATCAATACCGGCCGCTGCGCAGTCGCGGCAGAAATTCTCGAAACCATACTGCATTATGGGGTTCAAATAACCCATAAAAATCAGCGGGATATGAATTTCCGTGCGAACGCCTTTCAGTTGGTCAAAGAGCTTTTTCAGCGACATTCCGTTTCGTAATGCCTGGTTGGAAGCCTCCTGAATCACCGGTCCGTCTGCCATCGGATCGGAAAACGGAATGCCGATTTCAACCATATCAATATTCTTTGACTGTATTTCCTTCAGGATACTTACCGTATCGTTCAGTTGCGGATAACCGGCTGTGAAATAAACAGACAGGATACCCGACTTTTTTGTGTTGAATAAATTGGTGATGCGATTCATATTTTAATATTTTTATAAATTTATTTTGTTTTACAATTCTGTTACAAAATCTTTGAACAACAATACTCTATTTGCCGTTGATTTATTCAGTACAAGATGTTCAAAATCCTGGGACTTCTTTTTTATGTCAATTTTTTCGATCGTTTTCAGCAAAGCGGCTTTCAGTTCGGAAATGTTTCCAATATTCCATTTAGCGGATAAATAATCATAATCCGGCATTGTTTGCGAAAGTAAAAAAACAGCATCATAAAAATCGCGTCCTTTTTGGCGCGAAAGCAGCGCAGATATTTTCATCGCGCACAAAATATCATCGGGCGGAACCGGGAAGGGGAAAAAGAATCCGGCACGATTTATATTGACAATCGTTTGAGGATAATCATACCCTTGATCTTGACTTTCAACCTTGACAAGAAAACGCTCTTCTTTATATCCCGAAAGCCCCATTTCAAAAAGTAATTCGGGGAAATAAATACTCCGGCGAAAGGCTTTAAGCTTGTCATTGGTTTTGTCTCTTGTTTCGACGCGAAATCCCGAACGCTGCAAAAACAACAATACTTCGTCGGTCATTTTCTTAAACTCTTCATCCGAAAAATTTTTACAATCAAAATCCAAATCTTCCGAAAAACGGTCAATTCCCTTTACCAACCGTAAATTTGTTCCGCCAATAAAGGTTATTTTAGACACATATTGAGAGGTTGAAAGAAAATCCAATATCATCAACTGTATATATTCTTTCAACATATATTTTTGATAAACCGGATTATTCCTAATTTCTTCGGGGAAATAATTTTTTATTTGTTCTAATTCTATCATAAATTGTATGCTTTTAACAATAAACCGATTCGCTTTTCAAGTTCTTTGTTTGCAAATCGCTTAACGTATTCCTTTAACCGCTCTAAATCAAGGTCGTTTTCCATAAAATCTTCATCGAAACGCAATTCCTTTATTTCGTTTTCCGTATTATAAAACGGGTAAAGATAAAACAAATCAAGTATTGCTTTTTCGGGTAAAGCGAACAAAATATTGCGGTTTCCAAAGGGTTTTAACTCATAACCAAACATCAACTCCGGCAGTATTTTCTGGTAAGAATAAATTCCGAAAGCATTCTCAAAATCAACAGTTTTGAGTGAACTTACAGCCGTAATTTTGGTTACGGCTTCGGGTATAATACCATAAAACGACAGGACAGTATGCAGACTGATATATGATGGCTTATAAATGCGATTAGATACATACCAACTGAAATCCCGCCGGGAAAGGTATTCGGGAAAGGCATAAAATCCCTGTCTGAGTTTTATCAAGAGTTCCTGCTTTGCCCAGCGTGTCAGGTTGTTTTTGTCAAAATCTTTGTACCACGCATATATTTGATGTACACTGAAACAACCCAATTCAAAAAACTGTTTATGAAACGAAAGAAAATTCATTTTGTTTCTATTTTTCCGCAAAAATACGGAATTATGGAAATAAAATCAAAATAATACAAAGACGATTTCAAATTTTTATCTTATCCAGAAAAAACTCCAATTTTCTAATATCCTTTAATCCCGGCTCAATCTCGAAACCGCTATTCAGATCAATGCCTGCGAATTGCGGGTGAGTGAAATTTTTTACCGCCCCGGCACTTTCAGGATTAATCCCGCCGCTCAGCAGAAAAGGCGTTTTTCCTTGATACGATGCGAGAATTGACCAGTCGAACTGCTTGCCCGAACCTCCGTAACCGGTACATTTTGTGTCGAAGAGGAAAAAATCTGCGCTACCTTCATACTCGTTTATCTTCTCCAAATCGGCTGCGGTACTGACGGAAAAGGCTTTTATGACGGAAAATCCTTGTTCGCGCAAGGTCTGGCAAAATACGGGCGACTCGCTTCCGTGCAGCTGAATATAATCCAACCGGTAGGCGGCAGCCATTTCCATTATTTGCTGATAGGCAGCATTTACAAATACCCCTACCTTTTTCAATGAATAGTTTTCAACTGCTCCATTGACCCCGTCAATAGCCTGCACATATCTCGGCGACTTTTCGTAAAAAATAAATCCAATCCAATCGACATTCAGCCGGGAAAGCTGGGAAATATTTTCCGCATCCCGCATTCCGCATACTTTTACTATCATCTTTAATTTTTATAAGGTTAATTTAAGCGCGAAGGCACGAAAAGCACGAAGGCGCGAATTTTGGCTCTTGTAATATTTTAGCGCTTTTCGTGCCTTCGCGCTTTTTTCAACTTATGTTTCGCAGAAATTCCGCCAACGTTTCGCCGGGATGCCCGGTCTTCATAAATGTTTCGCCAATTAAAAAGCCTCGAAATCCTGCCTCGCGCAGTTGCAGCACGGTTTCGGGTTCGGAAATTCCGCTTTCTGCAATCAGCAAGGGCGCGGTTCCGGCAACATGGCTGATCTGTTCCTGCATCTGCTCCATCAAGCGGAATGAATTGTTGATGTCGGTGTGGAATGTTCCCAAATTGCGGTTGTTCACGCCTAACATATCAATGTGCGGGTTCAGATACGCCAATTCTGCTTCGTTGTGAATTTCAAGCAGCACTTCCAGTCCCAGGCTGTGGGCTGTTTCGGCAAGCGAGCAGCACTCCTCCGGTTGCAGGCAAGAGGCGATTAACAGAATAGCATCGGCTCCCGCGAGCCGGGCTTGAAAAAGCTGGTAAGGATCAACTATAAAATCCTTGCGAAGAATCGGCAGATTGACCAGGCTTCGTGCTTTTTGCAAATCTTCTAACGAGCCGCCGAAGAAATCATTGTCGGTCAGCACCGAACAGGCGGATGCGCCGCCTTTTTCGTAGGCAACAATATCGCTCACTTCTGCATCCGGGTAGAGCCAGCCTTTTGACGGGCTTTTCCGTTTAAATTCGGCAATAATCCCGAATGGCGACTTTGCCAGCGAAGCACGCATTGACTGCGTTTGATACGACTGTTTTCCGACCAGTTCAGACAGCGATTGAAAAGGCAATATCTTTTTTTGCGCTTCTACTTCAATACGTTTGTTTACTATTATTT
>QMCD01000619.1_pt1 | contig 41287 bp, 45 predicted proteins | sample 1821841 | NCBI WGS metagenome assembly QMCD01 (sample SAMN01991225, study PRJNA193472) | Termite gut metagenome, whole genome shotgun sequencing project. | isolation source: worker | host: Macrotermes natalensis
GTCGGGTTTTATGGTGATAAATTGTGCAAAGTGGCGTCAGGATAACGTTGTCGGGCGGTGTTTGGAGAACGCGCGGGTTTTTAAAAACAGGCTGCGGTTCTTTGATTTGGATTTGGTAAATATCACGTGCGATAATATAAAACCTGTGCCGTTTGACTATTGCGTGCTGGAAAGCATTTTGGAGCTTGGCAAAGATGCGCGTGATTATGAGTTTTTGAAAAAGGTTTACACGGACGAGGAGCTTGCGTGCGAACCTGCGATAATCCATTATGCGGGCGCTCTTGGCAAACCGTGGCGGCGCAAAAACCCGCCCGAATATTACAAACAATGTACCTGTAATATCCCGAAAAAACTGCGCAGGTACACGTTCAGAGATTTGAGGAAAATGTGGCTGGGTTAAAGGATTTACTTGAAAACAGGCAGTGTTTTAAGATGGTTTGCGCGGCGAACAATTTTGATGCGGCTGCGGTTGAAAACCTTGTCCGGCTGTATTATGCGGCAGGGTGCAGATTTTTTGACGTGAGCGCGGACGCGGGTGTTTTGTCGGCGGCAAAAAAAGCGGCGCCGGATGCACATTTTTGCGTAAGCATCGCGGCCGAAGGCGACCCGCACTGCCGGCCGGCGGAGTTTGACAAGGTTCTGCCGCCGCTCATTGAAATCGGCGTTGATTGTCTTGAACTGCACGCGGCAACAACAAGCGATATAGAGCACCGTTGGACGTGGCTGCGGGCAAACTTTGACGGGATGCTCAGCTTGTGTGTAAGCCGCAGCAAGTTAAGCGATGCACAGATGCTTGTACGTGTGCGCGCGTGCAACCCCGATATTATTCAGGCCGACGGGGTCGCGATGTCAGGCAAGGTTGACGATTATGCGGCGACTTTGCAAGCGGTTGCAACAGCGCAAACGCTGCAAGAGCAGCGCGCATATTTGATTTTATCAGGCGGCACGAACACAAAAACCGCCGAACTGGCGCATCTGTGCGGTGTCAAAGCCAACGGGGTCGCGGTCGGCTCGTTTGCGCGGGGGATAAAAACCGTTGAGGAGGCAAAATGGTTAATCGGCGAGAACCTAAAATTCTTGACTGCACAATCCGTGACGGCGGACATTTAAACGGGTGGAATTTTTCGGACGAATTTGTCGCGCAAGCTTACGCGCAGGCGGCAAAATCCGGTGCGGATTATTTTGAGACCGGCTACCGCTACAAAAATATTGACCCGAATTGGGGCAAGTGGGCGCGCTGCGACGAACTGTCGGCTGCGATACCGGGCTGCAAACTGACTGTTATGGCGCACGCGCTAAAATCTGACCCGGCCGACTTTCCGGCAGTTGAATCAGCGTCGTTTGCCGTGCGGCAGCGGGACGCGCAAACGTCATTCGCCGTGCGGGTGGCAGCGCGCGCCGACGTCTTGCCGGAGGCGCTTGAATTTTGCGAAAATCTGGACAAAAAAGGGTACGAGGTTTTTTTGAATTTGACGGAAGTTTTGCGCCACGATTTGAATTTTTTAAACAAATGGCGCCGGAAAGACATCCCTATCTGCCTTGCAGACAGCCTCGGGCAAATGTCACCTGAGGATGTTGAGCGGGTTGCACGCGAGCTTTGCGGGTTTGAAAAACTGTGTTTCCACGGACACGGAGCGCGCGCGCTTGAAAACACCTTAAGAGCGGTTGAACTCGGGTTCTATTGTGTGGACGGTGCAGCGGCCGCAGGCGCAGACAACCCCGATATCACGGAGCTTTACAGGCGGCTGCGTTGAGCCTCCAATTTGTCAAGCCGCTCTTGTATATCAACGTCGTTTAGCAAAATCTCCTGAACAGCGGCGTTAATCAGCGTATTGAGCTCTTTTTGCGATGCCGCGGGTGCGGTGTTAATCCTGTCCAATTGCTGCGCGCTAATCACGCGGGCCTTTGCAATCAGGTCACCGTCGCGATAGTGCGTGTAAAACCTGTCGGTCAGCGCCCTTTTGTTTGTCGCAAGCACATTAGTAAGCTTTGCCAGCTCAAGCTGGTTTTTTTCGTTTGTCAGAAAAATCAAAAACTGCNNNNTTTTGTGGTGCGCGCGCAGCGGGATAACAAAATTCATCACCGAAAAATCGTTTTGGCCTGTGCTGCCAAGGATTTGCGGTGCGACATCAGTTTTTGCATAAACATCCGGCGCGTTCTCACGGATTATGTTCAAAAAATTCCCGCCCGCGTGCAAAAACACGATTTGCCCGGCCATATATTTTTCAAGCGCCTCGCGCTGGGTCTGCACAATCGTTTCTTTCGGGATTAAATCGTCTTGGTACAGCTGCTTGAAGAGCCCAAAAACATGCACCGCCTCCGGCGAGTTCAGCTCGTCTGCCGCGCCGTATTTGGCAAGAATTTTTATCATCGTGTCGTTTTCCGTGATGTTCGGCAAAAATGAGTAAATTGTGCTGCCCTGCTCGCGAATTGCCGGCGATACCGCAGCCAGCTGCTCATAGGTTCTTGGCACACGGCTGCCGTCCAAAAGCTCTTTGTTATAAATCGTCACGGCAGATGTTGCATACCACGGCAGCGAATAGAGTTTCCCGTCGTGTTTGAGCGTTTTAATAATATCGGGTTTGAAGCTGTACGAGTGGATTTCGTCAATTTCCATCAGCGCGCCTTTTTGCGCCAGCACAGCCGAAAAATCAGGGTTCAAGTTGACCAAATCCGGCGGCCTGTTGCTCAAAACCGATGCCAGCGTACGTTTTTCGCCCTCGGAGAAGGGCACGTCCACCCATTTTATCTTGATATTCGGGTACTGCGCCTCAAATTCGTCAATAACTTCGTTGATATACGGCGCAAAATCGCCCATTTGCAGCGTCCAGAACACGACCTCCTGATTTTTGGGGACACCCCACAAAAACATCAACGCCGTGAAAAAAGTTAAAGCGATTATGATAATACCTTTTTTCATGAACCCAAATTATCCAAAAAATCCGCCAGATAGAACGTCAAAAACGCGCTGAACGAGTTGACGGTCGCACTGAACACACCCATAAACAGCACAAACATCACGGTTACCCCGAATGTTCCGGTCCTTAAAACCATATCAACCCCGCCGTAGATGTTGTAGAACGACAGTTTGCTCAACAGTGCGAACAGCGGCAAAAACACGACGCAGAACACAATAAACGACACAAACCCGATGAGCGCGCCGGCCACGGCGCTGTCTCGCACCGGCAAACTGTCCAGATACCCGTATTTTCTCATAATCAAAATAACAATTGTTGATGTGAAACAAACCAGCGCAAAGAACGCGAGTTTGCCGGCAAACGGGATGAGCGTTAAAACGGCAAGTACCGCGCCGAAAAACGCGCTTAATACAGTGAATTGTCTTAATAAAGTCCGGTTCATTCCCCTATTTTACCCCGAAATTTTGTGCGGGGCAACCCTCCTATCGTGCGTGAATGGCAAATCGCAATCGCAATCGCATCAACCGTATCATCAAGTTTTGGCAGGGGTATCTTAGATGGTGCAAGCGCAAGCTCAACCATCTTCTGCACCTCTGGTTTTGTAGCACGGCCAAACCCTGTCAAAACTTGCTTTACCTCCATCGGTGTGTACTCAAACACCGGCACATTGTGCTTTGCAAGCACTGCCAGTATCACCCCGCGCGCGTGCGACACCGACATAACCGTTTTTTGGTTCTTAAAAAAGAAAAGTTTCTCAATGGATGCGGCGTCGGGTTGGTATTTTTCAATAATCAGCGGCAAATCATCCATTATTTCAAGCAGCCTGCTTGCCTCGCTGTCGTTTTTTGAGGTCTGAATAGAACCCGACCCGAGCAGCACCGCATCCTTGCCGTCATAATCTATAACCCCGTACCCGACAATCGCAAGCCCCGGATCTATCCCTAAAATCTTCATGCAACAATTGTATCATAAAACTTTACATTTTCTTGCAATAAGCCCGCTGCCATGTTACGATAGGATAGCAAAAAGGTAATTAAATGAGAAATTCAGCACTAAGAAGAAGTAATCTTTCAAAAGAAAAACTGGCGGTAATTGAGGCCCTGTCGCGTTACAAGCAAGATGACGAGACCGTTAATATTTATGTGCGCGAAAACGGCGAAAAAGAAAAAGAACTTGACACGCTCTGGGATAATTTCCGTGTAAACGAAAAACCCGGCGGTGAAAAGCGCTCTGCCGGTGTGTATCTTGTGACAGGTTTTATCGCGGGTGCTGTGATAACATTGATTTTGGCGGCGGCATTAGTGTTCGGCGCGCGGGTGATTGATTCTGCCGCGGCGGCGCTGCAAGCACCAAAAGCACCCAAAGAAATCAAACTGCCAAAAGCACCGTCTGCGAGAAAAACGCTCAACGTAAGTTTTATCCCGTCATCAACACCTGCTGCACCTGAGGTTCCGACTGAAATCTATACCGTTGCCGAAGGCGACACGATGGGTGCGATTGTTGTACGGTATTTTGGCGAACTCAACCTTGAAAAACAGGATTTGATTGTTAAAACAAACAATCTCACAAGCCCGCATGCGCTCTCTATCGGCCAGCAGCTTGTTATTCCGCTTGACTAACCGGGGTCATACCGTTAAAGGCAACAAACATGGCTTTTAAAAACTCAAAGCCTTTGACCATTGTTTTGTAGTCCACACATTCGTCAATTGAGTGCTTGTTGAGGATGTCTGCGGTGCCGAATATGTACGGTAAAAACTTTTCGCCGGACGCGTTTGTACGTTTTTGGTAGATATGTGTTTCGGCGCCGACGTGCCCCTCGCCGATTTTCGGGTCAAGCCCCAAACCTTGCGCCACCAGTTTGAACAAATCCGGGATGGATTTGTCTTCCACCTTGAAGATTGACAATGTCTCCTCAAAAATAACCGATGCACGCGCGATGTTGTTTGAATATTCCTCGTTGAAACTTTCAATTGCGTCAAGGATAAACGTTTTGAGTTCCTCCTCTTTTTCCGCGTCCGAGCTGCGGATAGAATAGCTGATTTGCGCGTTGATGTTGATAACATTTGTTACGTTAAAGTCACCGCCGCAAATCCCGCCGATATTGCACGAGGTGACAATTTTGCCGTCCTCATCCGAGTAAAAAACGCCCTGCGGCAGCCCTGCCACCAAATCACACAGGAGTTTGACAGCGTTTTCGCGGGTCTGGTCGCCTATATCAGAGCCGGAATGGCCGCCCTTAAAAGTATCCACGTTGATTTTTGCGACCGTATAGCTTGCACCGGAGGTCTCAATTGTGGCAAGCCGGTTACCGTCAAGCACAAAGACGTATTTCGCGCGCAGCTTACCGGTATCAAAGTGCCGCACACCTGACATCTCCTGCTCCTCGTCGCGTGTCAGGACAATCTCCACCCCGCCGTGCGGTACAGGGTTTTCTATCAAATCTTTTGCCAAAACCAGCGCCTGTGCGATGCCCACTTTATCGTCAGCACCAAGGGTTCTGCCGCGCGCGCGGATAAAATCACCCTCAAAATAAGTGATAATTGGCGAGTCATCGCCTACAACGTCCATGTGCGCCGATAAAACCAGCGGCGGTTTGGTCTTGTCCGTTGCAGGAATCGGGATGTAGAGGTTGCCGTAGTTGTCGGGCGAGCACGGGATGCCGTTGTCAGTGCAATACAGCATAATCCATTCCGCCAAAGCCTGCTCACACAGCGACGGTGACGGGATTTTTGCCATTTCGCAAAACAAATCTATCACATCATGTTTCATAGGAACCATTGTAGCACAAAAAGCGGTCTGCGCCGCTTTTTATGGATTAAATTACCCGTTTGGGCTACTCGGCCATCGTGAGCGCAATCCGGTGTTCTTGCGGTGTGAATTTTTTTATCACCACTTTAACACTGTCACCGGCCTTGAACTCAGAGCCTGCACCGTTAATCTCGGAGATTGGCAGCAGCGCCTCAACACCGGGGAAAATATTAATAAACGTACCGAACGACGTCACCTTGTTCACAGTACCTTCAATCGTTTGGCCTTCTTTAAACTCGCCCTCAATTTTTTGCCAAGGGTCTTCGCCAAGCCGTTTCAAGCTCAACGAAATACGTTTTAGCTCGCTGTCAATTTTGATAACCATAACTTCAAGACTCTCGCCAAGCGTTATAACATCAGACGGGTGCTTGATCCGTGACCACGACATCTCTGAAATCGGCAGCAAACCGTCAATACCGTTGATGTCAACAAACGCGCCGAAATCAGCGATACGAACGACCTCGCCTTTGACAATCCGGCCTTCTTCAAGGTTTGAGATGATTTCGTCAACCATTTGGCCGCGCGCCTCATCAACAGCCTGTCTTTGCGAGAAAATAAGTTTGTTTTTCTTCGGATCAACTTCCAGAACCTTAACCTCAATTTTTGTGTTGATTAAGGTGTCGGTCGCTGCGCCGCCGCGAAGCTGGCTTGTCGGGATAAACCCTTTCAAATCAGCCACATCAACCAGCACACCGCCTTTGACAACGGATACAACTTTTGCAAAAATTGTATCACCCTGGATTTTCGCATCGTTAAGTTGCGCCCACGCCTGCGCGGATGACAAGCGTTTTAGCGACAACAGCATTTGCTCCTCGTCGTTTTCTTCTCTTAAAACGTAGAATTCTTTCAAATCGCCCGCCTCAACGGTGTCAGAAACCTCGCGGTCCGGCAGGTATGCCTCGGTTTTTGTACCTTTGACGCTGACAAGCCACCCGTCTTTTTCTTTGCGGATTACCGAGCCCTCAACGATATCGGCCACGCTGTGCGCCTTGACGAATGACTCCTCTAAAAGCCGTTCAAATTCGTCCCGTTTTTCATCAATCTGTGATTTTGTCTTTGTCATTTTTCTTCTCCTATTTTTGTAATAACTTTTTCTATAATCGTTTGCGGTGTGGAAGCACCGGCGGTGATTGCGATATTTTGTGCGTTTTCAATCAAATCCTTGTATGCGTCAAGCTCGCGGTCGTTTTCAATGTGGATTGTTTTTGTAATATTTTTGAGGATTTCGGCAAGGTGGGTGGTGTTGGCGCTTTTTTTGGAACCCACAACAAGCATCAGGTCGCTGTTTTGGGCAAGTTCCTGCGCCTCGGTCTGGCGCATTGCGGTGCTCGCGCAAATCGTGTTGGCTACCTGCAAATCCTTGCCTTCAAGGTATTCAACAATCTCGTTCAATGTTGAAATCCGCTGGGTTGTCTGGACAACAACACCGACCTTTTGCGGTATATCGTAGCTGCGCAGTTGCGCGGCGGACGATGCGACAATAACCTCACCGTAGATTTGGGCGTTGGCTTTTATCGCGACAACCTCAGGGTGGCTGGATTCGCCGACAACAACAACAAAATAGCCGGCCTTTGCAAGCTCAACGGCCTTTTGCTGAACCTTTTTAACGTCCGGGCAGGTCAAATCAACCAGTTCAAACCCCGCGGCCTCAATTTTTTCAATAGTTTCGGGCGCCTCACCGTGCGAGCGCACGATGCAAATCCCGCTGCCGCGCTCCGGGACATCGTTCAAAGTGCGCACACCAAGGCGTTCCAATTCCTCAATAACATCTGTGTTGTGGATAAGTTCGCCCAGCACAAAAACCTCGCGGTCGGGGTTCTCAAATTTTAATTTTTTTGCGGTCTCCACGGCGCGCTTAACCCCGTAGCAAAAACCCGCATGTTTGGCCAGTGTGATATTTTTGGTCAAGTAAATGGTCTTCTTTCAAGTGAACTCGCCGCGCACGCGCGGCTGTAAAACCATTAAATATCAAACATTTTCTAAAATCAAGAGTTGACGACAAACGGTTGTTTTTCGTTCGGTTTTTCCACACCAAAATCGCTGCGGATTTTTACCGCCTCTTGATAAAGCGAGTGGTGTTCATCGTTTTTACCGACCACATATTCAGCCATCGCAAGCTTGTCCTCCATCTTGTTGGAGGTGCAAAGATACATCAAGATGTCGTTGCGGAACTTACCGTCAGCGCTTGAGAGCAGCTCTGAGGCATCCATCCGGCCAAGCACGTGGCTGCCGAGCCCTGCACCAAAAGCCAGCTCCATGGCCTTCATTTTGTCACCTGAATCAAGCATGCGCGTTATAATATCAATTTGCTCGGTGTAGGTGTGGCTCTTGAAATCAGCCGTGGTAATCTTGTTGACACTGGTGTTTTTGGCCTCCGATGACGGGTATGCGGTGTATTTGCCGTCAACCGAACTTGCAAGCGCGTCTTGTTTGGCACCTTGATAAATCATAAAGTTTTCAAACAATTCCGGTTTTTGCGCGATACGTTCTTGCGCGCTCTGGTTGTACGCGATTGAGTCTGCAACCATTTGCGCAAGGCTTTTGTTATCGGATTTTATCGCGGCCTCGTACGATGCGGTCAGCGCCGGCGCCTGGTTTTCAACCGAATAACCGCGGGTTTGGGCAAGTCCTTCCTGCGTATTTCTTGTTGTGACGTTGCCCGCGGCGCGTTCTTGCGCTTCGGGGGTGCCTGATTTGACGATAGACTCGTGCATTGCGGTTTGGTTTTCCGGTGCGGATTTTTCAATCTGGTCGGCAAGCGTGTTCTGGATTTGCGCGGCCTGCTCGGGGGTAAACAATTTTGTCGCATCCATAATTTTTTGGAACGCGTCGGTCTGGTTGTTTTGATGAAGCTGGTTGATAATATTGGCGTTGGCGTTTAACAAGTTTGCATCGTTATCGCGAATCGCACGCTGGTTGAACGCGTCAAAGACCTGCATTTGGTCTTTTTCGGCCAATGTAGCCTGGTAAGGAACAATCGCTCCCAATTTCTTAGTGGACATCCGGTTATTTTGTGCCATTTTGTTCATGGCCTTTGCTCTCATTTCAACTGCTACTCTTTCCAAAGAGAGTTTTATGGAGTCGATGTTTTCTATTACCGGAGCCAACATATCAATTATCTCAGGCTGTATGTTTCCGGAAGCGAGGTCCGCGTTTTCCAATGTTTGTACAACCATCATTTGAGCTGCTACATCGCCGTCAAGCGCTCTTTCAATCATTTCTTGTGCAGAGTCAATTTGCGCTTGAGAATCACCCGTACGCATTGCTTTGGCGTATTCAAGAGCAATCATTGATGAGCTGTCAAGCGCTTCTTGCGCCTTTGCTTTGAATTCGGCATCTTCCGGTGCATCAGATGCTGCCACACGTCCCAGTTCTGCAATAAACATATCTCTTAATTCAGAATCTTTACCGCACTTTACCGCCAAATTAAATAATTTTGCACCAACCGGAGGCCCGTCATCAGTAGTAGTTTTCAGCAAATCCTTAACTCTGTTTGCAAGCAGTTCAGGGTTTTCTTTAAAATCTTTTATTTCCTGTTCATTAAATGTTTCCCAGAATTTATGTTTTTGAGTTTCTCCGGCGACCGGCTGTTCGGTCGGATCGATTCCCTCAAGCCCGTCGGCTATGGCTGTAAGAATTACCCGTTCGCTAAGCTCCGGATCATCTGTATCAGTATACAAACCACCTCTTAAATTATCATAGTTTTCCGTATTTGCAGGCGTCTGAACTTTTACGGCGACGGCAGCTTTCTGGCGCAGCTGTGCTACATGGCTTTCATTATTTATATCAAAACCCGTAATTTCAGCGGTATACAGATAATATTGGTCAGGAGTAAGTTTAAGTTCGGCACGGAGCTGCTCCGATGTCATTTTATCCGAAACAAGAGAAATCGCAGGGACAGACGTATCCGCCTGCACGGCTGCTCTGCTTGTTTGCTGCGCTTCTATAGGCTGCGTATTTGTTATTCTTGAATTGGTGCTCATAAACAGATTTGCCCCTATTAATTAGTCACATGGGTAATAACGGCAGAAATTATGAAAACTTTAACCTATAAGAGATTTTGTTTACAATTTGTTATTATTCAAGACAAGGGACAGAGTTGTAAGCCTCAAGTATGTACTCAAAGGCTCTTGCTGTGTCAAGATAATCGGTGCTTATTCTATACTCTTTTCCATCTTTTTCTCCAACTACGACAAAATAGCCTTGCTCAATATTTTCGGCAGTCGGTCTTCTTACTATACCTGTAAAATCGCCTTTTCCTTCTTTGTCTTTAATATCGGCAAACTCATATCTGATTACTCCAAACGCCATGCTATTCTTTGGACCAATAAGTTTGGCAGATGAACAGCATCCGTTACCGTCTGAAAATGCAACTATTCTATTGACGTAATCTTTCGGATTAGGCATTTCCTTGTCCTGAGGTCCGAGAAGTATCCCCCCGTTTTTAAGATCCGCATATTGCTTTTTCTCCGTTGTCTGAGCGTCGCCACCTGCGCTTGAAGCATTTTGTGTTGCAGACAAGTTTGCCGCCAACTGCTGCTGTGCGGGGATTAGCTGCGGCGCTGCCATTGATAACAATGTCAAGAACGCAACTGTCGGCATCGTCACAGAGCCGTTGTGCGATTTAGCGGCCTGCTCAAAACTGTCACCGCGCCACGGCTTACCGTTTTGCTGCTCATAAAACTTAGCCAAAACAGCCGCACGTTCCCGAGCTTCAATTGCTGCCGGTGTAAGTCCTGCATTATATCCTGTTATTGCTGCGATTCCCATGATTAATTTCCCCTTTTGTTGCCCCTTGTATACATATATTAAACACTACTTAAAAAAAAATTGTTATTTTTTTAACAAATCTTAACGTTTTTTGTGATATACTAGCCATATGGGTAGTATAAATAAGGAGAAAACAACTATGACAGACAGAAAACTGGTCGGAACAGAACAGATGTTCAAGGACGCCTTGAAAGGCAAATACGCTATCGGCGCATACAACGTTAACAACATGGAAATCCTGCAAGCAATCGCAGAGGCCGCGGAAGAAACCCGCTCGCCAATCATTTTGCAGGTTTCAGCCGGTGCGCGCAAGTACGCGAACCAAACCTACCTGATTAAACTCGTTGAGGCCGCGCTTGCGACAACAACTGTGCCGATTGCGCTGCACCTTGATCACGGTGCGGATTTTGAAATCTGCAAATCCTGCATTGACGGCGGGTTTTCGTCTGTTATGATTGACGGCAGCCGATTTGACCTGGAGGGCAACATTGAGCTTACAAAACAGGTTGTGGATTACGCGCACGCAAGAGGCGTTTCGGTTGAGGCCGAGCTTGGCAAACTTGCCGGTATTGAAGACGATGTGAACGTTTCCGCGGCAGACGCAAAATTCACAAACCCCGCGGAGGCCGCGCGCTTTGTGAAGGAAACAGGCTGCGACTCGCTTGCAATCGCAATCGGCACCAGCCACGGCGCGTACAAGTTCGCAGGTGAAGCGCGGCTTGATTTTGACCGGCTGGCTGAAATCAAAAAAGCCGTCAACGAGGCGGTCGGCTACGATTTCCCAATTGTATTGCACGGCGCGTCAAGTGTTCCGCAAGAGCTTGTTGAAAAATGCAACAAATACGGCGGCAAACTGCCGAACGCAAAGGGTGTTCCGGAAGAGATGCTATCGTTCGCGGCGAAAAACGGTGTCGCAAAAATCAATATTGACACGGATTTGCGGTTAGCTATGACATCAACTATCCGCGAGTTCTTCGTGGAAGAACCGGCGAAATTTGACCCGCGCGAGTACATGGGACCGGGCAGAACAGCTGTAAAAGAGCTTGTTAAGCACAAAATGCAGGTACTGGGTACAGCAGGTAACGCATAATAACATGTCACCCCGCATTTGTTGCGGGGTCTTATGCCTCCGTAGCGCAGGGGTAGCGCACTCCCTTGGTAAGGGAGAGGCCACGAGTTCAAATCTCGTCGGAGGCAGTTTCTTACTTCCGTTTTACCCAAACGATGTCGTAGCCGAGCACGTCCGCGATTTCAACTTCTTCAATTGAGCGCAGCGTGCCTCTAGCTAATTTTCTGCTTAAATTCATACCGGATGGATTGGCATCAGGATATTTCTCATGAACTTGCTGGGCAACATCTTCAGCAGTTAAATCTTCTCTGGTGAAATACTGCTTAATTCTGCTTCTGTTATCTCTTATTTTTTGCTGCGTAAATTTTCTCTTTTCCATGATAACTATTGTAACATTTTTTTAAAGTAGCATTGCCTAACTGTCTATTAAGTCATATAATATTAATAAAAGAGTAAAATATCAGTTAATGAAAGGTAACAATTATGAAAGAACTTGAGGAAATTATTATTTTGCACACGATAGCGATGGAGGCCGTTGAAAATTGCGCCGGCAACGAGCAAAACTTCTGCCACGTGATGACCCTGATGCAAATCGTCAAGGACAAGTTAGCCGCGGCCGTTGACAATCGCGATTGTTTTGCATAAAATATTTGTATGCCGACTTGGCTCAATGGTAGAGCAACGGTTTTGTAAACCGTAGGTTGTAGGTTCGATTCCTATAGTCGGCATATTTTTTTGTAAATTTCGTTTTTATTTGCGCCGTACAATTCGGAAACTATCACCGAAATATCCTTTGCGCTGAACCCTTTGGCCTTCAGCAGTGAAACCTTTTCGTCTACCGGCTGCCGCGCGGTATCTCTAAAAACCATCGCCACAACCTCGCCTTTTAGAACATTCTCAAGGTAAAACTGCGCCAATTCGGTGCCCGTGCCGACTTTGACTTCCTCAAAAACCTTTGTCAGTTCGCGCCCGACAGCAACCTGCCTGTCGCCAAGCAGCTCCAGCGTCTTTATCAGCCGGTTTGGCGACTCGTAAAAAACCAAATCCGTGCCCGTGTATTTTGCCGCCAGCTTTTCAATCCCCGCAGGCGTTCGCGGCAAAAACCCGGCAAAGAAAAAATCTTCCCCTGCGCGCGCCACCTGCGACAAAAACGTCACAATCGCGTTTGCACCCGGCAATGCGGTGATTTTCACACCCGCTTTTTGCAGCTCCCCGACTAAAACCGCGCCCGGGTCGCAAATCAACGGTGTTCCCGCGTCAGATACCAGCGCGATCTTTTTGCCTTCGCCAAGCAGCCCCAGCAGCGCACCCGAACGTTCTTTCTCGTTAAACTTGTGATACGACAGGCATTTTGTCTTGATATCAAAGTGGTTGAGGAGTTTTTGTGTCGTTCTTGTATCCTCGCACGCAATAATATCAACACTTTTCAACGTTTCAATCGCGCGCAGGCTTATATCGCCCAAATTTCCGATTGGTGTCGGAACAATATACAAATCAAATTCCCGCATAGAATTATTTTATCACAACCGTGCCGAATTTTTTAGGCGGCTTGGCGGCCTTTGTGCCGATAAAAATATCCGTATAATCTTGCACAAACATACGGTCAGCTGCGCGGTTGTCCCACATTACCGGTTTGTAAAAGCTATCGGGCGGAACAATGACTCCGACGCGGTTTATATCAGGAAGTTTCATATTTACGTTGTTCATGCTATCATTAAAACACAAGCATGCAAAAAGTTGCTATAATTAGGAGGGGAAAAAATGGATTTAAAAGGATCAAAAACGGAGAAAAACCTTGAAACCGCGTTTGCGGGCGAGTCAATGGCAAGAAATAAGTATACATATTACGCATCTGCCGCGAAAAAAGACGGTTACGTTCAAATCAGCAGAATTTTTGAAGAAACCGCTAACAACGAAAAAGAGCACGCAAAAATTTGGTTCAAATGGCTTCACGGCGGCAAAGTTGCCGATACGTTGACAAATCTTGCGGACGCCGCGGCAGGCGAGCATTACGAATGGACCGATATGTACGCCAAGTTTGCAAAAGAGGCAAAAGAAGAAGGTTTTGACGAGCTTGCGCACCTGTTTGAGGTCGTTTCAACAGTTGAAAAAACCCACGAGGAACGTTACCGCGCGCTTTTGGCGAACATCAAAGAAAACAAAGTGTTTGAGCGTGCAGAAAAAGTCCAATGGGAGTGCGGAAACTGCGGTTATAACTACGAAGGTGAAAAAGCAATTGAGCTTTGCCCGTTGTGCAAGCACCCGCAAAGTTATTTCTTCATCAAATCAGAAAACTACTAAACTCGCTGCATGAACAAGGTTTCAAAACAGTATTTGGAAGATTTTAAAAGCTATTTGCTTGTGGAAAAAAACTTTTCCGAACACACGGCAAGAGCGTATTATTCCGATGTTTTGGGGTTTTTGGTGTGGTTAGGTGATGCGCCGTGCGAGCAAATCGGATATTCAAATATGCGAGAGTATCTGCATTTTATGAAGAAATTTGATTACCAAAAAAGCACGGTTGCGCGCAAAATCGCGTCGGTGCGCACGTTTTACAAATACCTGCACCGCGAGCAGATTGTGGAGAACAACCCTGCGATGAGTTTGAGCGCGCCAAAACGCGCCAAATCGCTGCCGAAATTTTTGACGCCGCAGGAGGTTGAAAGCATTTTGAACGGGATAGAAATCAACACACCGGCGGGGTACAGAAACAGGGCGATTTTAGAGCTTTTGTGGGCGACGGGGATGCGGATTTCAGAGCTCGCGGGGTTGAATTTTAGTGATTTGAACCTTGAAAACAACGAGATAACGGTCTTTGGCAAGGGCTCAAAGGAGCGGATTGTGCTTGTGACAGACAGGGCAAAGTCTTATTTGGAGCGTTATATCAATACGGCGCGCGGCCTTGTGGCAAAAGGGTTTGACGTCGGGCTGGCGCAAAGCGGCTCACCTGTGTTTATCAACAACACCGGTTACAGGCTGCAAGCGCGCACGGTTCGTAATGTGATAAAAGATGTTGTGGACAAAATCCGGCTGCCAAAACATGTGACCCCGCACGTTTTTCGGCACAGTTTTGCAACGCATTTGATTGAGAACGGTGCGGATTTGCGCGTGGTTCAAGAGCTTTTGGGTCACGCGAGCATCTCCAACACGCAGATTTATACGCACGTTTCGACCAAGCGACTGATGGAAGTCTACGACCGGACGCATCCTAGAGGATAAAGTTGACTTTTTTTTAAAAAAACTACCCGAATGGGTAGCAAATTTATGATTTACGAGCTTTAAATTATTAGATTAGATGTTAAAATAATAAAGAAAAGTGAAAGGATCAAAACATGCAAGTCACATTAAACACAGCAATCATCAGAGGGCAGGCTCAGCCAAACAGGGCAAACCAAGGTATTCAACGCACAAATCCGGCAGCGTACACAGCACCGGCGCAGCAGATGGCGTTTACAGGGTTTCTTGAAAACGCAAGATATTATTTTGCGCAAAAACTTGACAGCAAAAGAGAGGCAAAGAAAAACGAACAGTTTGCGCAGGTAAGACAAACAATCAATGACGATATTAAATTTATGGCCGAAAGACAAGGTATCCCCTTGGAAGCTGCAAGACAAAGATATGAGGATACAATAGAGGCACTCTCAATCCCTCTCAAATATAACGGGGATGAGGACGGTTTGAACAAAGTTGTCGGATATTCAATGGAAAAATACAAAGCGCTCAAAGAAGTTGTTTTGCCGTTGATGGCGGCGGGCACAGCGATGGAAAAATCCCACCCGACTCCAAACGGTGTGCTGTTTTACGGGCCGGGATATACAGGAAAAACGCACTTTGCTCAGGCTTTGGGCGAGCATCTGGAGTTAAAAGATTTGGCCGGGTTCAAACAATATCGCCCTTCAAATAAAGAATTTAAAGATGATGATTCTGTGCCTTTGCTAACTGCCTTTGACGATGCTGAAAAAAGGTACAAAGAAACCGGCAAAAGACAGATATTGTTTTTTGATGATGTTGATAGGATTTTGGACGAAGAAAATCCTAATCTAAAAGGGGTATGGCTCGCAAAAACAAGAGACTGTGCCAAAAACGGAGTAACCTGGGTAGGAGTCTGCAACGTACCTTCTATGCTGCCGGATTTGGTTTTCAAGCCTTCACGCTTGAACGTTGATATTCTCTTAAACAAAACCTCGGGCGGTGAAAAATCCGCTGTTATGAGCTATTTTTGGACAAAATACAACAGACTGGACGAGTCAAACCATCCGGAGATACTGGATAAACACAATATTTCAGGATTCCACTTTTATCCGCCGGAAGTCAAACAGGTAGCAGGTGCTATCGACCGCGATTTGCTGCAAAATCATGACAGAAAATCCCGTTTAGACCACCGCATAACAGTCAGAAAACCTGTCAAAACAGAGATGGTCAACGCGCAGATAGAAAAGTATTTGGGCAGCGACGGTGTGGACAAAAAATCAATGAACGCTGTTTTAACGGCGGACGCAGCCGAGTATCAATCCTACGTACAAAGAAAGCGAGGTCAGCATGAAGGTGATAAATAGTACAAGTTTCAAAGGTGTTTATGACGACACGGAAAAACTGAACGCTGATATAAGAAAAATTATTCAGGAAAGAAACAGCAGGCAGCGGCAAAACAGGACAGCCGAGCCAAACAGCTTTTCGGGAATGGACGCGTTCTCACAGGTGACCGGCCGCGACAGCACAAGTTTTGTTAATATTCCCCCACAGGGTGCAAAAACAGGTGTAAACAAGCCGTTAGTAATAGGCTGTGCCGTCGCAGCAACAGCCGCTGCCGGCGCTGCAACTGTGGTTACCCTTATAAAAACAGGCAAGCTGTATAAATTAAAACAAAAGAACACAATCTGGCCGCAGGAATGGGGCAAAACAATGCTTGAACGTATGCAAAAACTGTTTGCAGAAGATTTTGTTGAGCCTTTGCAAAAAGGAGAAACGCCGCAAAATGGATTTTTGGTATTTGGCCCTGACTCAAAAGGCAAAAAGCAGTTTTTTGACTGGGCTATCAGTCAGCTGAAAAATCAAGGCGTTGAAGTAATAGATACAGCTGACGCGAGGCTGGGCCATTCTACTAAAGAGTCAATAGGGGCGATATATGACCTTGTGGACAGTAAATCAGCCGAGCAATTCAAAAAAGACGGCAAATACAAGCTGTTTGTCGTTAGAGGCATGGAAAAAATAGAAGATGCGTACAAAAGTACTTACAATGACCTGAGAGGCAGTACCTGTAACAGTGCCCAAAACAACGGGCTGATTCTGGCCTACGACTGTCTGGATGATATAAACTTTTACAGCGCCGTAACGCGCGGCCAAAGAATTGATCAACATTTTGCGCCTCAGCCGCTGCCGTCAGAAGACCTTGGTATCTGGAAAAACTTTCTTGAGTTTGTCAAGATCAAATTAAAACCCCAATGGGCAGCAAAAAATGTTGAAGAAGCAAAAGAAATATTTACAAAACAAGGCCCTGACGTTTTGAAACAAATGCAGCCGCATTTGGAATACAAGGTACCGTTTGAAGTGCCCAACTTCAAGGCCTCGCTATACCATTGGAAGGAATACATAACAAAATCAACGCAAAAACTTGAGCCAGACAATCAATTCGCGGAATTTGCAGAGATTGTTGACGGTATTTCTGCCAGCTATTTGCAAAAAACAATCTCGCAAAAACACTATCAGGCCATTATTGATATGATAACCGAAAACACACCTGCGGACAAAAAAGCGTTTATGGCCAAGCTGGTCAAAGCAGGTTTGCAACAAAGAGTTTAATAAAAAAGGAAAGGAACCAAAAATGAAAATAAGTGCAATAGGAGCCACCACGCAGCCGGTTTTTAAGGGTTACACGAAAACCCAAGAGCTGATGGTCGGAACATCAGGGACTATTGATATGTCGTATAACGATTGCGTTGACAAAAACCCCTATGCGGACCTGAAAACAGTATACAACATAACCACATACGGCCAAGAAAAAGATAGCTCCGGCAAGTTAAAGTTTAAAGTCTACATGGCAGATGTCAACGAAACAGTTGACAGAAGTAAACTTGCATCGGGTATAAACTATTTGGTTGAATATCAGCGGCCGGAGCCAAAAAAGTTTTCTGACGTTAATGATTTCTTTGCAACATTGCAAAAATCAGAAGGTAAGTTTTTTGACAAACAGGTTCAATACACCAACGCCTGGAAGGATTTGTTCCAACAGCAATACGATAAAGCAGCCGAGACCCAAAAATCAAATCTTGAAGACAACGATCGGTTAGCTGTAAAATTAACCGATGAAGACATGAAAAATCTGTCTGATAAAATGTATTTTTTATGGAAGGATATTGAAGCCTACACGCAACTAAACCGGGCTATGCAGCAGGTCGATAAATTTTCGGCATTAAAAAACGAACACAGGTATCTTTCATCGGCACTTGAAAATTTTGGTGAATCTAAAACCCGCACAGTGTTTGAGCTTAATAAGACAACCGCCGAGAAAGAAGAATCGGAAAAAACGCTGAAAGGCAATCTTGACAAAGCAAATGATGCATACAATAAGGCATCTGCAAAAGACAAGGGCGAAAGTGAATCGGAGCTGGTTCTTGCCGAATCAACGCTCAAACAAGCCCAGCCTAAACTAAAAAAATTGGAGGACAAAATTGCGAATCTGGAAAAAGAACTTAAGCGTATCAACGATATGATAACCAGATACTCCAAAGAAAAAAGTGATCTTGAAAATAATCCCGACTTCCAAATAGCCGATCAAAAGCGTCAAGAGTGTTTAGAACAAATAAGAAAAATATATGCAGAGCACTTCCCGGAATACCTTGACCAATAAATATTATGCTATTTCACCAAATGATTGCTTGGACTTGTCGTTTGAGCAATCTTTTGGCATGCTAAAACAAATTCTGCCGGAAACTCTGCTCAAAACAGCACTTGATATTTCCAAACCCTACCCGGTTGTAAAAAACACAAACTGGTCTCAGAGTGCAAAAATTGTCGGTATTAATCCGCGGATAACCAAAACATACTGGGGTATCGTAAAATATGCAATGACTTTTCCTGAGAATGCAATCCATATTATGCCATTGTGGGAAACAGGCGACGGGAGTTTGTATGTGCAAAATTCGTGGGATTTGAATACCGATTTTTTTGATAATGATTTGGCTGCTATGGGTTTTGACACGATTGAGAGCCAGCTCAAACTTATAATAAATATTTTGCACGCGCTTGGTAAAATAGTCGGGTTTGACGCATTGCCGCACGTTGATAATTTTTCTGAAATAACTATTCTAAACCCAAGGTTGTTTGAATGGATAAGATTAAACGACGAAAAAACATCACAAGTCTTCGGTTTGGATTATAACCTGATTTATGAGCAGGTTGAAAATTGTATTATAGATTATCTTTCAGCGCCAAAAAACCTGTTTTGTTTAAGTGAGGATGAAAGAAAGACCATTGTTTTTCCTGCAAATATTAATAAATTTGAGCGCAGAATGGAGCTTAGAAAAGCGATACGAGATGGCGGTTTTGAACCTATTCCTGTTGTTGAACATGCCCCAATGAGGCCTGTTTTATTTGATAAAATTGAATACTCGCATCAAGATAATTGGGCGGTGTTTAAGGTTGAAAATAAATCGTACAACGCTAAAATTATCGGCTCTGTAACCCCGTACAAATGGTATAAAATCAGCCCTGACGGTTACCCCGTCAAAAACGCTGTTGAACACAAAACCTGGGAATATTTTACGGATAAAATTTATAAATTTCAAGAAGAATATAATTTTGATTTTTTGAGGGCGGATATGGCGCACAACCAGATTTCTCAATCGCATAACGAAGAAAAAGAATATAACAGTCTTGAGCTTTGGCGGTGCCTGAAAGAAAAGATACAACAATCCAAACCCGATTTTGCAACGCTTGCGGAGGCGTTTTACAATACGTATTATATTGACGCTCTGACAGATATGCAAAACAAAGGGTTTGACATTGTGCTGGGAGATATGAATTTTAAATATATTGATGAGAATTATTTCAACTGGATTAACGATTTTCTAAACCCTTTCAGAGAGAACTTTAAGTTTCATCCTTGCGTGGCTGTTTTCACAAACGACGGTGATTTACCCGAAAACAACCAATATTTTAAATCTATAAAAAATAATAAAATAAGATATTTTATCTCGTTATTTTTGAATTTGCCAAGCTATATGGGAATAGGTTACGAAACAAGGAACCCGGAGCCCCGGCTGCCGCAGGAATTTTCCAACAAATATATCAAAAAGCAAAATGAAAATTACGCATTCGGCACTAACCTTGAACTCTTTGAATTCATAAACCAAATGCGCGGGTTCTACGTAAACTACAAACACATAATTGAAAATAACGAATTAAATTTAATAAATTCCGAAAACAAATCCTCGCTGATTTGGAGTTATCTGAATGGTGACGAGATTCAACTGTTATTTGTTGCCAAATTAGATGAAACTACGCATCCGGATATTTCAGACGATTTCAGACAAGCGTATTGCTGCGCAGATTGTTGTATTTATGAAGCCAAGAAACTTTTGTGCTAGAATAAATAAAAAAGGAAAAACAAATGCAAGCACGCAGAGCATCACGGGAAATAGCTTTTTTACTTCTGTCGCAGCTGAAAGAGCTGCCGCAGGCGGACAATTTTGAGGACATGATATTAAAATCGGTGCGGATTTTGACAAGCAGCGCGCAGGATGAGTTGAAAATTGCGGTTGGCGGGCTTTTGCAGATGAAAGATGCAATTGATATTTACGAGGCCGATCAGGAAATCAACTTGGAGCGTCCAATCGGGACATCAAACCTGCCGGTGCCGCTGACGCGTGATGTTTCGGGCAAACTGGGCGAGCTTATTGAGGTGACGGAAAAAACGCTTGCCGCACTTGAGATAGCCGAGCTTGCCGCGCTTGAAAACCACGGTGAGGTCAAGGATTACACGTTGGCTATTGTGCGCGAGTTCAACAAAAACGCGGCCGAGGTGGACGAGATTATCCAAAAAAACGCGAACAACTGGAACATTGAGCGGCTCGTGAAGATGGACAAAGATATTTTGCGCATCGCGATAACAGAGCTTTTGTACACAAAAGGTGCACCGATGAAAGTCGTTGTGGACGAGGCATTGGAGCTTGCCAAAAAATATTCTACCGATGACAGCGCATCGTTTATCAACGGGATTTTGGCAAAAGTGGTTGTAGATTATGGTGTTTGATTTTTTAAAAAACACGGCGCGTGCGCTCGTGCGCAACGTCGTTGACACGGTTGAAGCGCAGGATGGGGAGCTGTCGGATTACACGCTTGATGAGGTGGAGGATCTGCTGATTGGCGCGGATTTGGGCGTGAATTACGCGGGCGAGCTGACTGATATGCTGCGCAAAAGTAAACCCCCGCAGATAAAAGAGTTTTTGCGCAAAGATTTTTTGAAAACACTCAATTTGGCCGGCGGAACTAAGTTAAACTCGGTTAACGGTTTGAATATTTATATGTTTGTGGGCGTCAACGGCGCGGGCAAAACAACAATAATCGGCAAGCTGGCGCACAAGCTCAAAAGCGAAGGTAAAAAGGTTCTGGTTGCGGCGGGCGACACATTCCGTGCGGCAGCGGAGGAGCAGCTTGATATTTGGGCAAAGCGCGCGGGTGCGGACATTTTGCGGCGCGACGGGGCAGAACCTGCGGCGGTTGTTTACGAGGCGATACAAAAAGCCAAGGATGAAAACTATGACGTGCTTTTGGTTGACACCGCGGGCCGGCTGCAAAACAAGTATAATTTGATGGAGGAGCTTTCCAAAATCAAAACCGTGATTGATAAACAAGGCGGTTTGCAAGAGAGCATTCTTGTGCTGGACGCAAACACCGGCCAAAACGGGCTGCAGCAGGCAAAGGTGTTTTCCGAGGCCGTGAAATTAACGTCCGCTGCGCTGACAAAACTTGACGGCAGTGCAAAAGGGGCGATTGTTCTGTCTATTGCAAAAGATATGAAGCTGCCGGTAAAACTCATAGGTACGGGCGAAAAAATAGAGGATTTGCAGGAATTTAACGCAAACGGGTTTATTAATGCATTGTTTGAGTAAAAACGGGAACAAAATAGAGCTTGTCGGCGGCGGCGATGTCCTTATTGTGGGCGTTTTTCACGGTGAAGAACCGCAGGGCAAGTATTTGATAGACAATTGCCCGAGGGACAAACACCTTTTCATCCCCTGTTTGAACCCTGACGGGCTGGCGCTTGGTCGGCGCGAAAACGCAAACGGTGTTGATTTGAACAGGAATTTCCCGACGGCAAACTGGCAGGGCGGCGCAGAAGGAGGACCCGCGCCCGCAAGCGAGATTGAAACACAATTTTTGATTGATGTGGTTGAAAAACACAAACCGCGGCTGATTTTGACATTGCATTCGCCGTTCAAGGTTGTAAATTACGACGGTCCCGCGCGCGATGCGGCCGAAAAAATCGCCAAAATCCTTAATTATCCCGTGCAAGCCGACATAGGCTACCCGACACCGGGCAGTTTCGGTACGTGGGCGGGGGTTGAGCGCGGCATCCCGGTCGTTACAATTGAGTTTGATGACAAGTGCCCTTTTCATGCGCTTTTACAGCCTTTTTGTGAAGTTTTGTTAAGTTTATGACTACCCACATGGGCAATCTTTTCGGGTAGAAATCCTTTAATAAATTATCGGGGAACTACAAATTAAAGGAGAATAAAATTATGGCCGGAGGACTTGAAGTTAGCAGCGTTGGCAGCAGCAGTAATATCAACACGTACAAATATAACACCGAATTACCGTCACTTGAGGGTAATTATATAGAGTTTACTCCCGCAGAAAAAAAAGCCAAGGAGGAAGCGCTCAAAAATAATGTACTGGGTAGGTTGACCAATTTGTCGAACAAATTTGACCTTGCTGTTCAAAAAAGACTTTTCGGAGAAGAACGACTGATTATCTTGTTTGATGAAAAAAATAAATTAAGCCTTGGAGATATCAAAAATATATTGAAGCTTGATGACGGTGTGATAAATCGTGAGAATAGACCTGACGGAAATCCTTACAGCGACAGCACTATCCTGACAAAGGGGTCTATCGGAGTGCCTTTTTCGGCAATAGATGAAAGCTTCGTACCGCATGAGGAAATAGCAAGCTATCTTGACTATCTGCACATATCAAAAAAAGGTAAATGATTTTGTGCTAAAATGGTTGCATGCAGTTATACAACTCATCCACTAAAAAGTTTCAGGACTTCAAGCCGCTTGTTGACGGCAAAGTAAGCATGTATGTATGCGGGCCGACGGTGTATGATTGGGCGCACCTCGGGCACGCCAGATGCTACATCACGTGGGATGTGCTTTACAGGTACCTCAAATTCAAAGGGTATCAGGTGACTTATGTACGCAACGTGACCGATGTTGACGACAAAATCATCAACCGCGCCAAGGCTGAGGGCAAAACGCCCGATGAGGTTGCACAGTACTGGTACAAGGCGTTTTCGGCAAGCATGGAGGCGCTAAACACCTTAAAACCCGATATTGAACCGTTCGCCACAAAAACAGTCGGTGAAATGATTGCGATGGTGAAAGACTTGATAGCCGGCGGGTTTGCGTATGAGGCGGGCGGGGATGTTTATTTTCGGGTGAAAAAGTTTAAGGAATACGGCGCGCTGTCAAGGCAGCCGGTAGAAGATTTGCAGCGCGGCGCGCGTGTTGAGGCAAACGATTTGAAAGAAGACCCGCTGGATTTTGCGCTGTGGAAAAAAGATGAGGAGTTTGGTTATCCGAGCCCGTGGGGCAAGGGCCGGCCGGGCTGGCATATTGAGTGCTCCGCGATGAGCCGCAAGCATCTTGGCAAAACAATTGATATCCACGCGGGCGGTGCGGATTTGGTGTTTCCGCATCACGAGAACGAGATCGCGCAGAGTGAGTGTGCAAACGGCTGCAAGTTCGTGAATTACTGGCTGCATAACGGGTTTGTGACAGTCAATAAGGAAAAAATGTCCAAATCGCTCGGAAATTTCCTCACAATTGACGAGCTTTTGAAAAAATACGACGCAAACACAATCAGGTTGTTCATTTTGACAAACCACTACCGGATGCCGGTGGAGTTCTCCGATGAGGCGCTTGATGCGGCGGCGGCCGGAGTCAAACGGTTGATGAACGCGAAACGTGCGCCTGTGAGCGATGACCTGGATGCGGCAGCGGTGGCCGAGTTTACCGCGGCGATGGACGAAGATTTGAACACCGCAAAAGCGCTCGCGGTGTTATTTGAGCTGGCAAATAAGGCCAACAAGGACGATGAGAAGGCGTTTTCAACATTGTTCACGCTGGCGTCGGTGCTGGGCTTTACGTTTGACAAACCGGAGCTGTCGGCTGATGAGCTCGCAGCCGGTGTGAGCGCAGTGAACGCCGCGCTCAAGGCAGATTTTAAATCAATGGATGAAATTATTGCGCACCGGCTTGATGCGCGTGCGCAAAAAAATTGGGAGCTTGCGGACAAAATCCGTGTTGCGCTTGACGGAACGGGGATAGTTTTGAAGGATACGAAAGAGGGTACAACTTGCGAAAGGGGCAAATAAAAGAGGCTTTAACGGTGATTTTAACTGCGTTTGTCGTGCTGGCAATACCTGTGTTTGCGCAGCACATTGAGCCGGTTGTTATGGAACCTGTGATTGTCACAGAAGAATCCGCGCCTGAGGCCGACGCTGCCGCGCCGCAGCAGGGCAGTACGGTTATTGTTGCACCGCCCGCGTCGGAGATTGTGCGCGTGGGTATCGGCGATAACGCGCTTAAAAACTACAACCACCGCGAGGTCGGGCTTTTTTGTACCCGCGAAGCAGGCGGCGCAGCCGCATTTTCGCCAACAGATATGGCCGTGAAAAGGTTTACCGCAAACAATGCGCCAGCGGTGTTTGCGTGCGAGAGCGGGCTTATGGGCGTTGAAGGTTTAAAACGCGCGGGTTCGCAGGCGCTTTACCGCGGCAAATTTGAGATTGTGCGAAACGGCGACCGGATTAATTTGGTTAATGTTATTGAGGTTGAAGACTACCTCAAAGGTGTTGTGCCAAACGAGATGCCGGTGCGTTTCGGGCTGGAAGCGTTGAAGGCGCAAAGCGTTGCGGCGCGAAATTACGTGCTGGCTCCGCGGGTGAAAAGCTCACCAAACTATGATGTTGTGGATTCGGTTGCCGCGCAGGTTTATTTCGGCGCGAACACAGAAAAACCCCTGTCAAATCAGGCTGTTGAGGAAACTTGCGGCGTTGTCGCGCTCTACAACAGCGATTTAATCCTTGCGATGTACAGCTCAACCGCGGGCGGGTACACGGAGAATTACTCAAACGCGTTTTTGCTGCCGCAGCGGCCGTATCTTGCCGCGCGGCCCGATATTTTGAGTCAAACCCCGCTAAACAGCGAGGAGGCGGCCGCAGAATACTACAAATCCAAACCGGACGCCTACGATATCCGCTCGCCCAATTTTCGCTGGGAGCGCGAGTGGGAAGCCGATGAGCTGTCAGCGGTGTTAAAAAAGGTAACAGGAGGAGCCGCTTTAAAGGAATTAAGAGCCAGAAAACGCGGCGACTCGGGCAAAATTATTGATTTGGAGATTGTGACAACAGGCGGCGTTTTTGTTGTGAGCAAAGAGCTTGTTATCCGCCGGCTTTTGACAAAAGACGGCAAAGCATTGCCCAGCGCCAACGTCGTTTTTGAACACGAATACGATGATGGAAGCGTTGTGCCGTCAGGCTCTGCGGCACCTGCCGCGGTAAAACTCGTGCGTATCAAGGCTTTTGGCGGCGGTTACGGCCACGGGGTCGGGATGAGTCAGTACGGTGCAGGGTTTATGGGCAGCGAGTTGAAACGCGGATATGAGTACATAATTCAGCACTACTACACCGGCGTCGCGCTCGGGACAAAACCTGTTGTGCTCGGCGCAGCACCGGTTACCCAGACTTTTTATACCAGAGAAAAAAAGGCGGCGATTATAGTTGACGGCAAGCTGTCAAAGGTTTTTGCGACCATAAACGGCGAGGAGTACCAGTTTGAGGCCGGCGGCGGGGTGCTGAAAAGGCACAACACGGTGGATATTTCAAAGTACATAAAAAAAGGCACAAACACGGTGACGCTGCGATGCGACGACAAAAAACGCGCGTATATAGAGCTGGTCAAACCGGCGGACGGTGATGTATGGTGAGAGGGGATGAAACTATGCCGCCCTGCTCGTCTTGCTCTCGCAAGCCGACACCGGCGGCACCTGCCGCAGGCGCGAGCATAATGCGCTCTGCCGCGATGATTGCGGTGGTGATAGTGTTGAGCAAGCTGGCAGGGTTTGCGCGCGACATTGTAATGGCGCAAAAATACGGTGCAACGACTGTCTCGGACGCATATTTTTACGCGTATCAAATCCCGTCACTGGCGTTGATTCTGCTCGGCGGGGTCGGCGGGCCGTTCCACAGTGCGGTTGTGGCGGTGTTTGCAAAACTTATACCCGATTTTGACACCAAACCGCCCGAGCTTGTCAATAAATTGTACAGCACGTTTTTAACCGGTACGGTTTTATTTTTCACGGTGCTGGGAATCTTGTTTTTTGTGTTTTCGCACCAAATTATGGGGTTGATTATCTCCGGCGGCTCAGATGAGCTTGTGAGTCTGGCCGCGCGGCACCTGCGGGTTATGACGCCGATATTTATTATAGGCGGGATTGCGGGAATTTTTTACGGGCTGCTTGTGACGTACAAACATTTTATTTTGCCGAATTTTTCGCCCGCAATTTTAAGTTTTGTGATTATAGCCACGCTTTTGTTCACCAAACATGATTCAACGGGGATTGTTTTGGCGTGTGCGACGTGCGCGGGTGCGTTGTGCCAGATTTTGGTGCTGTATCCGTCCGTTCGCAAAATCGGGTTCAGATTCAAACCGAATTTTAACTTTTTTAATAACCCCGAGAACCGCAATATTTGCGGCGGTGTTGAGCTCAACGGTCGGGCAGCTGCACGTGTATGTGGATATGTTTTTTGCATCGGAAATCCGTGAGGGCGCGTGGACGGCAATCGGGTATGCAAACAGGGCGTTCCAGTTCCCGGTCGGGCTTTTGGCGGCGGCGTTTTTGGTGCCGTTGTTCCCAGTGTTTTCAAGGCTGGCAGCAAAAGGTGATTTGGAAGGCATCAGGGAATATTTCAACAAAGGCGTCGGGACACTGTTTTTAATAGGGATACCGATTATGGTGTTCCTTTTTGTGCTGGGCCAAACGTGCGTGAGTCTTGTATTTGAGCGCGGGGCGTTTGACTCAAGGGCAACGTTTATGGTAACGGAAGGTTTGTGGTTCTTATCGGTGTCAATTCTGCCGTACGTGTTCAGAGATTGCATAACGCGCGTGTATTACTCGTTTAACGACGCGAAAACGCCGTTTGTTGTGGCGTTTGCGTCAATTATTTTGAAGTTCGCGCTCAACTGGGTGTTCATCTCGGTGATGGGCTGGGGGATCGGCGGGATAACGCTGTCAACGTCGCTGGTGACGCTGGTTAACGCGTGCGTGCTGGCTGTGCTGGTGCGCCGGCACATAAGCTTGCGCTATTGGCGGCTTTTGGGCAACCTTGGTAAAATGCTCGGTGCCGGAATGTTCACACTGGCTGCGGGTTTTGCCGCTGCCGCGCTGCCGCTTGCAGCTGTGCCGAAGATTTTAGCCGCGGGTGCGGTTATGGCGATTGTGTACTTGGGGTTGAATTTGGTGTTTAAAACAGAATACCTGCTGGCGTTCAAGGGGCGGCTAAAATGGTAGGGGGGCAAATGGGGGTAAACGGAGCGGGGTTGGTCAATTTGCTGGAATCCGGCGGTGTAATCGCGTTTGAAACAGACACTGTGTGGGGGCTTGGGTGCCTGCCGGAAAACGCCGCGGCGGTCAAAAAGATTTATGACATCAAGGGACGTGATGAGAACAAGCCGCTGATTTTAATGTCGCACGATATTTATCCGCTGTTGAGATATGTTGCGCCGCTGCCGAAATTGGCGCATATTTTGATAAAAAAATATTTCCCCGGCGCGCTGACGGTGGTGGTGCCTGCTGCCGAAACTATGCTGCCCTGCTTGCCTTGCTCTCGCAAGTCAACACCGGCAGCACCTGCCTGCGGCGTGGGCATCCGCGTGCCGGATAACGAAACTTTCGCAAATCTCTGCCGGCAGGTGCCCGGCGGAGTGCTTGCGACAACGAGCGCAAATATCTCAGGCGAGGCGCCCGCGTTGACTTATGAGGAGGCGTGCAAGCTTCCTGTTGACCTTGTTTACCCCGGCAGCAAGGCAAGCGGGGTCGCATCAACGGTCGTAGGGGTAAATGAAACAGGGATAACCCTACTGCGGCAGGGCGCGGTTGTGATTAGTCCACTAATTCCAGCAGGTCAGTAAGTTTGCAGTTGAAAAATCTGCATAATTTTTCGACTGTTTCCAAAGTTATGTTTGTATTTCTGCCGTGAATTATACGGGATATTGTATTTGCGCCAACGCCTGCCGTCCGTTCTATCTCAACAGCAGTAACATCTGCGTCCCACATTAATTCCCGCAATTTAATTTTAATCATACTTAACATTGTAATATAACTTAACCTCATATTGACATCTTTTGCATTAAAATGCTAAAATAAGCATTATAATGACTGATAAACTTAAAACAAGGAAACAATTTATGAAAGCAGAAGTAGAAGAAGCCGTGTTTAATATTCAACATCTGGCCACAGTATCGCAAAGCTTTGCCGAACAAAACAACATCAAACCCGGCAAAGAATCTATGGAATGTGTTCGCGGGATTCTATTATTAATCCTAAAAGAAACCGAAAAAATTATCGACACGCTATAATGTGTACTTTCGCCCCACAAGCTCATCGGGTAAAAACTGCTGGTACGTTTGCGGCTCCGAGTGCGAATAAATATAACCTTCGCCGAACCCGTATTTTGCCGCGTCCTTGTAATGGCTGTCGCGCAGGTGCATCGGCGGCGGGAAATCGTCCCCGTTTGCGATATCGCGAAGCGCTTTATCAATTGCCACAACAGTTTCGTTAGATTTTGGCGCGCGCGCAACGTAAATCACCGCCTGCGCAAGCGGGATTCGCGCCTCGGGGAACCCCAAAAGCTCCACGGCTTTATAGGCGTTCATCGCAACCGCAAGCGCGTTGGTGTCGGCGTTCCCGACGTCTTCCGCGGCTGTTACAACCAGCCGGCGTGCGATAAATCGCGGATCCTCACCTGATGCAACCATTTTCGCCAGATAATAAATCGCCGCGTCCGCGTCCGACCCGCGCAAACTTTTTTGGAACGCTGACGCGTGGTCATAATGCTCGTCCTGCGAGTAGCGCGTGTTGCGCTGCTGGCAGATTTGCTCAATAAGCTCAACCGTTAAATTACGCCGGTCATCTTTCAAATCGGAGGCAAAATAAGCGTTCTCAACCACATTCAGCGCATAACGCGCATCGCCGCGTGCAAGATTTATTATAAAATCAATCACACCGCCTTCGCAGTCCATCGGAAAATTGTTTTTCGCCAGATACGCAAACCCTTTTTGAATAACCTGTTTCATGCTCTCATCGTCAATTGAGTTCAAGCGCACAACCTGAACGCGCGACAACAGCGCCGGAACAACCTGAAACGACGGGTTCTCAGTCGTGGAGCCGATTAAAAACAACGTGCCGTTTTCAAGGTGCGGCAAAAGCGCATCCTGCTGGGTTTTTGAGTACCGGTGGATTTCGTCTATGAACAAGACAGTCTTTTGACCCGCGCGCAGCGCGGCCTTCGCGGACTCAACCGCCTCTTTGATATCTTTTACACCCGAGGTCACCGCGGACATCTCAATAAACTGCGCCTGCGTTTTCGTTGCAATCAGCCGCGCAAGCGTTGTTTTGCCGCACCCTGGCGGACCCCAGAAAATCAACGAAAACAGCCGGTTGGTCTTGAGCAGATTGAGTATCGGCGAGTTTGGCGCGACAACATTGCTCTGACCCAAAAACTCCTCAATCGTTTTCGGACGCAAGGTTTCAGCCAGCGGAATTTGTTTGTTTGAATTTTCTAGCTCTGTGAATAAGTTCATGGTAATATTATATCATGGCTTTGGAATCAAAAATTAAAACAATTTTTTGGGAGGTAAATGAAGCGGATGCCCCGTCAACGTTACCGGGTGAAGCGGCGCGCGGGTTTTCCAGGATGGTTGACCAGACGCTTTTGCCGTACGAATACAAATACGTTGATATAAAAACGGGTGACGCGATGTACGATGCAATTCAGACGATGATTGTGCGCGGCGCGCCCGCAATCGGTGTTGCCGGAGCGCACGGGGTCGCTCTTTACGCGCAGGAGATTTCGGACAAAGCCGAGCTGCTTAAAAAATGCGACTACCTTGAAAGCTCGCGTCCGACCGCGGTAAACCTCAGATGGGCGATTGAACAACAGCGGGGGGTAATAAAAAGTGGCGGAACACCCGAAGAAATCCTTACGGCGTTACGTGAGAACGCGATAAAATTGCAGGAAGAAGATATCGCTATCAACAAAAAAATCGGCGATTTTGGCGCAGCGGTTGTCCCGAAAGGTGCGACGATTTTGACGCATTGCAATGCTGGCGCGCTCGCGACGGTGGGTTACGGGACAGCGCTTGGCGTTGTGCGCTCGGCGTTCGCAAACGACCCGACCGTGCAGGTTTTTGCCGACGAAACCCGCCCGCGCCAGCAAGGTGCGCGCATCACAACGCTTGAACTTGTCATGGACGGCATTCCGGTGACGCTTATAACGGACGGTATGTGCTCGTATTTTATGAAAAAAGGGATGATTGACCTGGTTGTTGTGGGTGCAGACAGAATCGCCGCAAACGGTGATGCTGCAAACAAAATCGGCACCTACACCGTCGCAATCGCCGCAAAATACCATAATATACCGTTTTACGTGGCGGCACCGCTGTCCACGGTTGACGCTTCCATAAAATCCGGCGAGCAAATCCCGATTGAGGAGCGCTCGCACGAAGAAGTCACCCACATCAACGGCAAAATCGTCTGCGCACCGGAGGTCAACGTGATAAACCCGGGCTTTGACGTGACGCCGGCGGAGCTAATCACGGGCATCATCACGGAAAAAGGTATTTTTCAGCCGTCAGAAATCACATCGTCAATGGCGCTGTAAAGTTGCAGCAAAGCTGTCCGGATGTTTTCGGCGTTCATGTGAATCATATCGGACGCCATCTCGTTGTGCGTTGCGGCAAGCCGCGTCATATCGGCAAACCCGCGCCCCGCGATGCTTTTGGCTCTATCATCTGCGGCCAGCAGCAGCGCTTTTGCGATAACCATCGGCATGTGCGACACCATCGCGGCGGCCCGGTCATGTTCATCTGCGTCCATGAAAACGGCTGTCGCGCCGAGTTTTTCAATGATTTCGCGCAATTCCGGCGGACACTCAGAGCACACAACCCATTTTGCGCCTTGGAACATCCCCTCGCGCGAGTTTTCAAACCCGGGTTTTGTATCGCCCGCCATCGGGTGCGTCGGCACAAACCTGTACGGGCGCTGGCGAAATTGTGCAGCCCTGCTCGCCTCGCTATCGCAAGCCGACTCCGGCTGCACCTGCCGCCGCGGCTTTTGGCAAACAAATTCCTTTAAGCTGCACACATCGGCGACGATTGTTTCGGGCTTCACAACGGTTTCCAGCTCGTCAAGCACGGCAAGCGTTTTGTTCATCGGCGTGCAGACAAAAACCAAATCACAGTCTTGCGCCGCCCCTTCGGTCACGTCATACCCTAACGCCTTGAGGTCTTTATAAATCGACCCGCCGATTAGGCCCATACCTACAATCCCGATTTTCATTTCATTTCCTTATGGTGAAATTTTTTTATGCCGTCGGCGTAATCTTTGACGATTTGGCCTGCGCCGATGAGTTTGTATTTGTAAATGGTGAGCCCGTCTAACCCGACCGGTCCGCGTGCATGGATTTTGCCGGTTGAGATGCCGACTTCCGCGCCGAACCCGTAGCGGAACCCGTCCGAAAACCGCGTGGAAACGTTCGTGAACACACCTGCCGAGTCAACTTTGTCCATAAAAACCTCGGCGTTTGGCGCATCGTTTGTGACAATGCAGTCCGTGTGGCCCGAGCCGTAAGTGTTTATATGCTCAATGGCCGCGTCAAGGCCGTCCACCACGCGGTATGCCAGCGTTTTGCCGCCGTATTCAAACGACCAGCTTTTTGGTTTTTCAACCAGTTTTATGCCCGCATTGCGCAAAGATTCCAGCAGTTCCGGTGCCGCCGCAAAATCCTTGTGGAGCAACAGTGTTTCAACCGAGTTGCACGCGGCAGGATATTGGGTTTTGGAATCAATCACGATATTTTTAAGCATCTCAAAATCCGCGCTCGCATCGGCAAAAATATGACAAATCCCGTCAGCGTGCCCGAGTACCGGTGTTTTGGTGTTGTTCTGGACAAACTCCACTAATTCTTTGCCGCCGCGCGGGATAATAAGGTCAAGTTCTTTGCTGCCAAGCATTTTTGCGGCATCTTCGCGCGAAAACACTTGCTGCAAGAAGTTTGGCGGAAACTGGTCAAGTTTTTCCAGTGCGGTATTTATTATCTCCAAAACCGTTTCGTTCGTGTTTTTGGACTCACGACCGCCTTTGAGGATGACGGCGTTGGCACTTTTTATGGCAAGCGCGCTGATTTGCGCGATAACGTCCGGCCGCGCCTCAAAAATAACGCCCAAAACCCCGATAGGGCACGAGATTTTAAACAGCGTCAAGTCCTCATCAAGCTGGCGGACAAAAAGTTTGTGGTTTATCGGGTCAGCGAGTTTTGCAACATCGCGGATACCGGCCACCATCGCGCGCATCTTGTTTTCGTCAAGTTTAAGCCGCTGAAACACGGCATCGTCAACCTTTTTTTCGGCCGCAAGAAGGTCTTTGTGGTTTGCCTTAAAAATTTTCTGTGAGTTGCCCTCAATTGCGTTTGCAACCATCAAAAGCGCACGGTTACGGGTTTCCAAAGACAGCATGGCCGCTTGCAGCGCGGCTTGTTTGGCTTTTTTAAACATTTTTGCCTCCAAGAAAACGTGTTCCGAGCGTTTCGCCCGAAAACACACGCTTGATAACAGACGGTTCGGTGCCGTTTGCAATCATCATTTGCGCGCCGGCAGTTGTGACGATTTTTGCAGCCTCCAGTTTTGTTTTCATGCCGCCGCGGCCGCCTTCAGAGGCGCCGGCGCCAAGCGCAAGGATTTCGTCGGTCACAACGTCTACGACATCTATTTTTTTGGCGTTCGGGTTATCCTTCGGGTTGGCGTCAAAGAGCCCGTCAACGTCGGATAAAATCAGCAGCATATCAGCGCCAAGCTGGCTTGTCACAAGCGCGGAAAGCTTGTCATTGTCTGAAAAACAGCGCGGGTTGCTCTTGCAAAGCGGCGCAAGTTCTTTCACGCAGACCGTATCGTTTTGGTTAATCACGGGTATAACGCCGAGTTCCAGCAGTTTGTTCATCGTGGCGCGCAGCGTTGAATAGCGCTCGGCCACGGTAAAATCTTCCTCGGTCAGCAGCACCTGCGCGCAGGTGAGGCCGTAGGAATCAAACCCGCCCTCATATATTGACATCAATTTGCTCTGGCCGATTGCAGCGCAAGCCTGTTTCAAAACAGTATTGTCCGTATTTTCAATTTCCAGCCGTTTTTTACCCAGACCCACCGCGCCGGAGGTCACAATAATAACCTCTTTGCCGCTTTTAACAAGCTGCGAAATATCCTCAATAAACGAGAAAACCCGCGGCAGCGACACGTTTCCGTCCTTGCTGCGCAAAATATTTGTACCCAGTTTTATTACAATACGTTTCATTAAGAAGATTATACCATAAAATGGCAATTTTTATTTTTACGTGTTTTAATGAAACCATGAGAATAGCACCGATAAATACAACAGGTTTCAAAGCGCTGATAACGATTTATAACTTTGATTCGGACAAGGAAGCGAAATATATCAAACAGTTTAATGATGCCAGAATGTACAAAGTCAACAACAGCGGTGAATTTTTTGCAGATGACGCATATTGCTTGACACAAGACGCCCTGCTGGAAGAACTACGACTCCCTCACAACAGAAAACCGGCCAAATGGGATGATGTGTTCAAAGACCGGTACGACCTGCTCAAACTGCCAAGAGGAGTCCCGGTAGACGAATATTATAACTTACAAGTTGGAAAAAAAGATAAAAGAAAGATAAAAAAATAGGAGATAAATCATGAGAATCAATCCAATCCAAAACGCACAAAGTTTTAACGGTATGTTCACAATTACTGATCCAAGAACTATTCCTCACCGTGCAGCCTATACTCCCACAATGGCTGAGAAGGTGACAGAAATCATTACAAATTATAAAGGGATACAAAAAGGTGATCAGTTTTACGTTGACATGCAATCAGACCAGTCAGTCAAGAATGATTTGAACGAAAAAGGCATAGAATACACGTTCAAAGAAGGCAAATTCTCTGACTTCTTTAAGTTCAACAAGATTTAAAACTGCTTCAAAAACCGCACATCGTTTTGAAAGAACAGCCGAATATCGTCTATTGCGTATTTTAGCATCGCAAGCCGCTCAACACCCATCCCGAACGCAAACCCTGAGTAAACATCCGGGTCAATATCCACACCTTTGAGGACATTAGGGTGAACCATGCCGGCACCTAAAATCTCCAGCCAGCCAGTACCGGAGCACGTGCGGCAGCCGGCGCCTGCGCACATAATGCATTGGACATCAACTTCTGCGCTTGGCTCTGTGAACGGGAAGAAGCTGTTACGGAAGCGCGTCGGCCGTACCGAAACTATGCTGCCCTGCTCGCCTTGCTCCCGCAAGCCGACACCGGCAGCACCTGCCTTCGGCATGCCAAAGTACGCGTAAACAAACTCGTTCAAAACGCCTTTCAAATCGCCAAAAGTTATATCCTTGTCAACAAGCAGCCCTTCAATCTGGTGGAAGAAGTTGTTTTTGCGCGAGTTGACGGTCTCGTTGCGGTAGACACGGCCGGGTGAAATCACCTTTATCGGCGGCTTTTGAGCCTCCATCGCACGCACCTGCGAACCTGATGTGTGGCTGCGCAAAACCTGCCGCCCGCCTTCTGCAGCGGTGTAAAATGTGTCCTGCACATCGCGCGCCGGGTGCTCAAACGGGATATTAAGCGCATCAAAATTGTAATATTCGGTGTCCACCTCGGGCGAAAGCTCGTTTGCGACAACAGAAAAACCAAGGCTCTCAAAAATTGCCGTAATCTCGTTTATAGTGTTCGTAATCGGGTGGATGCGGCCTTCGGCGCTGAATTTGCCCGGCATGGTGATATCAAGTTTTTCCGTGATGAGTTTTTCATCCAGCTCTTTTGCGTAAAACTCGTCGTGCTTTGCAGCCAGCGCTGCTTCAAGCTTTTGGGTGATTTCGTTTGCAAGCGCGCCGACTGTGCGCTTGTCCTCATCAGACAAGTCTTTGAGTCCTTTTTTTATCGCATTGAATTCGCCGCCGCGGCTTAAATACTTGTTCTTAATTTCTTCCAAATCCGATGTCGCCGCGGCTTTTGCAATATCCGCGCTCGCGTCAGCGTAAATTTTTTCTATCTTGTTTTTCACAGTATCTCGTTATGCTCCTTTTCGTGTCTAATTGTTGTCGGCGCGCCGTGACCCGGGTAAACCTTTGTATCGTTCGGCAACGCAAAAAGTTTATCAATACTTTTTTTCAAAACCTTGAAATCGCCGCCCGGCAGGTCTGTGCGCCCGACTGTTTCATAAAACAACGTGTCGCCCGTGAACAAATCATCGCCGATTTTGTAGCAAACCCCGCCGCGCGTGTGTCCGGGCGTTTCAATAACCTCAATCCAATCTAAATCAAGCTCGTCAACAAACCCGTCAATCTGCGGGATTTCAACCTTTGGCTGGCCGTACATCCCGAGCGCAACATTTATATTATCAAGCCACTCGGCATCGTTTTTGTGTATCAAAACCTTTGCACCCAGCGCTTTTTTCATCTCGTTTACGCCTAAAACGTGGTCAAAATGCCCGTGCGTCAACAAAATATATTTTACGTCCAAGCCCGCCCCCGCGTCAATTATTTCTTGCGAACACGACGAGCAGTCAATCAGCACGGCTTCATCGGCGCGAACGCCGTCTTCACGGCCCGCTCCGCCGCCGTTTATCACAAGATAATTATTCGCCTCAACGGGGCCTTCAACAAAAGTCTTAATCTTCACTTGCGCACCACCTCAAAAACCTCTTTGCAAATTTTAAACACATCCTCGCATTTGTCCAGCGCAAGCATGTTATCGCCGTCGCACAGGGCTTTTTCGGGGTTTGGGTGAACCTCAAAAAACAACGCGTCCGCGCCTGCGGCCGCTGCGGCTTTTGCAAGGATAGGTACAAAGCGTCTGTCGCCGCCGGAGCTGCATCCTTTTGCACCGGGCAATTGCACGCTGTGCGTCGCATCAAACACCACCGGATACCCAAAACTTTTCATAATCTCAATCGAGCGGAAATCCACGACCAGATTGTTATACCCGAACGCGCTGCCGCGCTCTAACAGCATAATATTTTTATTGCCCGCGTTTTCACATTTTTTAACCAGCGGTCCCATTTGCTCGGGCGCAAGGAATTGGCCTTTTTTTATGTTGACCGTTTTGCCTGTCTTTGCGGCCGCAACAAGCAAATCCGTCTGGCGGCACAAGAACGCGGGAATTTGCAAGATGTCTGCCACCTGCGCCGTGGGCGCAGCTTGAGACGGTTCGTGGATGTCGGTTATGATTTTTACGCCGTATTTTTCTTTGACGGCCGCGAGCATTTTCAGGCCTTTTTCCATCCCCGGGCCGCGGAACGACTCAATTGACGAGCGGTTTGCCTTGTCAAACGAGGATTTGAACACAAAATCCAGCCCCAAACGTCCCGTGATTTCTTTCAGCGCGGCCGCTGTTTCATCCAAAATCCCTTCGCTTTCTATCGCGCAAGGTCCTGCTATTATCGTCAATTTTTCCATAAAACAATTGTACCATAAAATTTGTGATACAATAATAGTTATGCAAGTTGAATTTGTCTACAAAGAAAACAAAAATACCCCGCGGACCGCGTTCAGTTTCAATTATTCGCTGAACGAGCCGGAAAAAATCCCCGGGACATATTTGCTTATGGCGCGGCTTTTCACGCAGGGCACAATAAACCGCAGCGCGCAGGAGATTGCCGAAGAACTTGACCGCTACGCGATTGAATTCACCGCGGAGATGAAACAGGATTTTTTGCGGTTTAAATTTGTCTGTTTGAACGAGGATTTTCACCGCGCGGTTGAAATAACGGAAGACATTATCAAAAACACGACCTTTGCGGATTTTGAGCGCGAAAAGGCAAAAATCAAGGGCGAAATCGTTGCGGAACTTGACGCGCCGCGGATGAAAGCGCTTGACAGTTATTACAAAAACATTTTTGCCGGCCACCATTACGGTAATGTTCACACAAAAATCCTTGATTCAATTGATATAATAACGCGTGAGGACGTGGAGCAGGCTTATGCGGGTTTCACCGAAAACAGCCGTAAGGCTATTGTGGTGACAGGCGATATTTCGCACAACGAGGCGGAATTTGCCGTCACGGACGCGTTTGGCGATATTCCTTCAAGCAAGGTTTCATCGCGGCCGGCTATTTTACCTATTAACGGAAAAAAAGAGTCGGTGATTGAGCAGGCAAAGCTTAATCAGGCGCATATTATTCAAGGCTGGCTTGTTCCGACGTTTGAAAGCGACGATGCGCCGGCGCTGATGCTTTTAAACAATATCCTTGGTGCGGGCGGCCTGTCATCACGACTGTTTTTGGAACTGCGTGACAAAAAAGGGCTTGCCTACACGGTCAGAAGCTCATACGAGCAAAGCGCGGATGCGGCGAATTTTTCCATCTACATCGGCACCGAGCCAAATAATATCCAAATCGCAATTGACGGGTTTGGTCAGGAGTTGCAAAAATTAAAAGATATCGCGGTCACAGAGCAAGAGCTTGCGCGAAAGCCAATTTAGCGGGCAAATGGGCGTTCTCGCAAGAAACCAACGCGCAGCAGACGATTTTACTCGCACGCAATCTGGTTTTAGGGCTGGGTGAGAATTACAACGACCGGTTGAAACAACGGGTTGCGGCTGTGACAGCCGATGATATCCGGCGGTGCGCGAACAAATATTTTGATGAGAATTTTGTGCTCTCGGTAGTCAAACCCGCAAGGCTGAGCCTTGACCCAAGACAGGTTGTCCGTGGAAAATAACAACTCCGGTAATGTGAAGCGCTAATATCTGCGCGATAATATTGTCATGCGACGGTTTTTTTTAATATTGATTATAATAACTTTTTGTCATGCCGAACTTGTTTCGGCATCTGACCAACAAAGCAGTGATGACAAGACCCTGAAACAAGTTCAGGGTGACGGGCTAATTTACACGCATGTGCCGCGCGGGACGATTATCAGCGTGCCGGAGGGCGATGTTTTCAAGGACGACAAAATTCGGCAATCGGCGCTGCCGGTTTTGGACAAGGTTGCAGACGCGATAAACGCCGCAGGGCAAAACTGCACGATAGAGTGCCACGGCGGTGATTGGGAAACGTCAATGGCGCGTGCGGCAAGCGTTTTTAAGTATTTGACAGGCAAGGTGCCCCAAAAAAAGCTTTCTATGAGCGCGTTCGGGGATTGGATGCCGGAGCCTGCGCTGCCGGCCGGCCGTCTGGATTTTGTTATAACGGATTACGCAAAATAGTTTGTAACAGATTGTAAAATCATGCGGCCATGCTGAAATCGGGCGTTTTTGCATGTTTTTTTATTTATAGAGAGTAATAAAAGAAAGAGAGACTATGACAGGAATAAACCGTTGCAGTCGTGAATTTGGCTCGGTTCAGGCAGCCCGCTGGCATAAGGCAGGAGGTGGTACGCCGCAGCGTCCGCAGGGCAGTTTATTCGGGCCCAGACTGAAGATAGGGCCGCCGCCACCGCCGCCTGCGCCGTGCGCTCCGCAGCCGACGCTTGCTGAAAAACTTAACATGGCAACGGCGATATTGTCGATGATGAACGGCACCCTGCCGGACGCACCGCAAGCTGTCCAGCAGCCGGATAAGCCGGCCGTTGAAGGTGAAGTGACAACAAAAACAAAAACCATGTCCGAAGATGTTGCCATACGTAAAGAACCTGCTGACGTAAAGACTTGGGAAAGCGGTAAAGCCAACATGGCCGTTATGGAACACGTTAATTTAGCAGATATATCGGAGACTCCAACGACATTTCCGGTGACAACGACACTGAATTCCGGTGAAACGGTAACTATTGATACACAGGAAGCACTCGATGCATTGAAGATCGGTAATTATGATGCAATAAACGCACAATCCAACCCGGCTGAAAATATGAAAGCCTGGTGTGATACTAATAACATGACATCCTCGGATGGTACAAAAATTACTGACCAAGATAAGAAAAACGCCGTAATGCTGGCAGCTACCAAAAAGATGGCAATTGCCCAGGGCGTTCCTAAAGATGTTGCCAACAACTGGACTAGTCTTTCCGAGGCAAAAAACTGTTATAACGGTGCATCCAAGATATACGTACCATCTGAACCTATTGAAGTTGAACATGATGGTGTAAAATACTCCATCCCGCTAAACGGAAAAGGCGACGGCAGTGACTTAACAGCAGCGTATTCTGTTTATGTCAGAAGCGGTGATGACAGCAAGATTATTAACCCGACAGCGTTAAAAGACCCAACACTTGTCACCTGGTATGACTACGACGGTTCGTATAGTATTGGCGACCGCAGCGAAACATTAACTTTCTCAGTGAAAGATGGTGAATGTGGGGCTGCAATTAATTCGGAATTAGCTGAATTTTTAAAAGCTAATCCAAAAGCAAGCGATGAAGAAATAGCCGTCAAAATAGACGATATTATGTCAAGATACAAAAACACCTAGACAATACTCCTACGCATTCCGCGGTCTTCCGAGAGGGTATTTTTCAACTTCATAATTGCTGCCGCGTGCAGCTGGCATGTGCGTGATTCGGACAGCGCAAGCGTTTCACCGATTTCTTTGAGTGTCATGTTTTTCTGGTAGTACAGCACCATAATTGAGCGCTCGCGCTCCGGCAGGCGCTTCAAAGCGTTTTCCAGCTGCTTTTTGACATCCTTGTCTTCGGTTTCCTGCTCGGGCGTCATTTTGCTTTCGTCTTCAATCGTATCAATAATCTCAATACTGTCCTCGGACGCGCCTTTTTTGTCATAAATTGATGTCATCGTGACCTCTTCGGCCAAAATCTTGTTAATCTTCTCGGCCTCCATGCCGGTGCGCTCAGCGACCTCGGATGTGGTTGGCATCCGGCCAAGCTCTTGTTTTAACTCCTCTTGAACAAGTTTAATTTCTTTAATTTTTTTTCTGATGCTGCGCGGCAAAAAGTCGTCCGCGCGGATTCTATCTAAAATCGCGCCGCGGATACGGATAAGCGCGTAGGTCTCAAACCGCGTATTCTTTTGTGGTGAGTAGCGCTCAATCGCGTTGATCAAGCCCTCAACCCCGTAACCTGTGATATCCTCAAGCGAAATCGTCGCGGGCAGCGTCACCTTCACGCGTGACACAACATACCGAATCAAATAAATATGCTGCACAATCAGCTTGTCACGCACCTCTTTTTGGGTTTTGTCCTTGAAAAATTCGCCCCAAAGCTCGGCAAGCTCTGCCTCACCCAGCCGCTTAATGCTGTTATAAGCTGAAAAATCAAAGTTCTGGCTCATTCTTCCACCCAAGTTTTAACTATTAACATTCTATAATATTTGCGTCCTATTTCATCATTTAAACAGATGAACTGTGATACAATTATTGTATGCGGATGAAATCTTATGCACCCTACTTGTTTTTAGCGCCGGCCGGACTGGTTTTGACGGTATTTTTTTTCCTGCCGTTTTTTCAAACCGTGGGTTTGAGTTTTTTGGACTACACCCGCAGCATTTACAGCCCGGATTTTGTCTGGTTTAAAAACTACGCGCAAATGTTCGCGGACCCTGTTTTCTGGCAGGTTTTGGGTCAGACATTTGTTTATCTTTTTGTTGCGGTGCCGGTTTTGGTCATCGTGCCGCTGTTTTTGGCCGTGCTGATTAACCAAAAAATCCGCGGCCAAACCGTTTACAAAATCCTGATTTACCTGCCGGTCATCGTGTCAATTGTTGTTGCCGCAATCGCGTTCAAATGGCTATACGCACAAGCCGGTGTGATAAATTATTTTGTGCAATTGGCGGGGCTGAACCCGATTGGCTGGCTCACAGACCCCAGGTGGTCTCTGATTTCCGTGATTATTGTGACGATTTGGAAAGGTATCGGGTATTATATGATGATTTATCTTGCCGCGCTGATGAGCGTGCCGCGCGAGCTTTACGAGGCAGCCGATATTGACGGGGCAAGCTTTTTGCGCAAACATTTGACCGTCACCATACCGCACATTATGCCCACAATCGCGCTTGTCACAACGATTTCCGCGATTTCCGCGATGAAAGTCTTTGCCGAAATCTATGTCATGACAAAAGGCGGACCGCTCAATTCAAGCAAAACAATCGTTTATTATATCTACGAGCGCGCGTTTGAGAACCTTGACCTTGGCTACTCGTCCGCTATGGCCGTTGTGCTGCTGGTGATTGTTATGGCGTTTAGTTTTGTTAATATTTATTGTTTTGAAAGGAAAAAAT
>QMCD01000320.1_pt1 | contig 41240 bp, 34 predicted proteins | sample 1821841 | NCBI WGS metagenome assembly QMCD01 (sample SAMN01991225, study PRJNA193472) | Termite gut metagenome, whole genome shotgun sequencing project. | isolation source: worker | host: Macrotermes natalensis
CCTTTGTAACAGCGGTGCCGAGGCCAACGAGAACGCGCTGAAACTCGCGTCGTTCCACACCGGTCGGCGCAAGGTGATCTCGGTCGGCGGCGCGTTCCACGGACGCACCTCGCTGGCTGTCGCGGCAACCGACAACCCCAGCATCGTCGCTCCGATCAACGAGAGTAACAATGTGATATTCACTCCGTTCAACGACCTCGACGCGCTTGAACGGGCTTTTGCCGCAGCGGCCCACGAGGGTGGGGTGGCGGCCGTGATCGTAGAGGCCATCCAGGGGGTCGCGGGTATCAAGGTCGAGGGAACTGAATTTTTGCGCGCTGTTCGCAGCCTGTGCGACACCCACGGCGCGGTCTACATCGCCGATGAAATTCAGTGCGGATGTGGCCGGACGGGACGCTATTTTGCGACCGATTGGGCTGATGTTCAGGCTGATATCTACACGATGGCAAAGGGCATCGGCAACGGTTTCCCGATGGGGGCGCTGGCCATCGCGCCGCACATCAAGCCGCGAAAAGGGATGCTCGGCACCACTTTCGGCGGCAACCAGTTGGCGTGCGTCGCTGCGACGGCGGTAGCGCAGGTCATCGAACGAGACAGCCTCATGCAAAACGCCGCCGATGTAGGCGAGTATTTGATGAGCGAACTTCGTAAGATTCATGGTATCAAGGATGTACGCGGCCGAGGATTGATGATAGGCTGTGAACTCAACCCCGATTACGAGAGCGTGGCGACTAAACTGCTGTTCGGGCAGCGGGTTTTCGTAGGTACCGCTTCGGGCGGCCGCGTCATTCGTCTGCTTCCCGCGCTGAACGTGACGCGCGACGAGGCCGACGTGGCTCTTGCCGCTATCCGCAAAGTGTTGACACCTGCCTGTTAGGACATTGTTAATAACTGTCGAAAAATTCTATATCAACTTGATTAACAACTCCCACCAATGTTGAAAATTATTAAAATAGGCGGAAATATTGTTGATAACCCCGCCAAATTGAAGGCTTTTCTCGCCGATTTCGCGGCGTTGCCCGGCGAAAAGATACTCGTCCACGGCGGCGGCAAGGTCGCAACGGCGATTTCGTCGGCGCTCGGCATCGAGACGATCATGGTCGATGGCCGTCGGGTTACCGACTCTGCCACGCTCGAAATCGTGACGATGGTCTACAATGGCATCAACAAACAGATAGTGAGCGCTTTGCAGGGGGTGAAATGTGATGCCGTGGGGCTGTGCGGCGCCGACGGACGACTGATAGAATCGCAGCGGCGCGCTTCCGAACCCATCAACTATGGTTTTGTGGGCGATCCGGTGGCGGTGAATACGGCGTTTGCGCGGTCGCTTATCGCGGTCGGCTGTACCCTTGTCGTTGCGCCGATCACGCTCGACGGCGAATCGGGCGGACTTTTGAACACTAATGCCGATACGGTTGCTCAAAGCCTTGCGGTTGCGATGGCTACAGATATAACTGCCTCGACATCAGCAGACAATACCGGCACATGTAACATGGACGAAAGTGATGCGGGAGAATGTAACATGGAGAAAAGTCTCTCGGTGGAGTTGATATATTGCTTTGAGAAACAGGGAGTTATGCTCGATGTGGACGACGAGAATTCGGTGATCCCCGCCATCGACGCCGCCCGTTTCGCCGAACTGAAAGCCTCCGGCGCGATCCACAGCGGAATGCTTCCGAAACTCGAAAACGCTTTCCGGGCCCTCGAAAAAGGTGTCGGGAAAGTGGTCGTTTGCGCCGCCGAGAATATCTTGAAACCGGGCTACGGAGGAACGACTATCGTGAAGTAGTCTTATCGCAACCGAAACACAAACGGCGCAACGGAAAGACAAACGCGTGTATGAAGATTCTGACAGGCAGGCAGATACATGAAGCCGACAGGGCGACGATCGAGCGCGAGGGCATATCGTCGCTCGATCTGATGGAGCGTGCGGCAACGGGGATCGCCCGATGGATCGCCGGGAATGTGGACGCACGACATCGCCTGCTATTTTGCTGTGGCAAAGGGGGTAACGGCGGCGACGGACTTGCCGCGGCGCGTATTTCGGCAGAGGCGGGGCGCGAGTGTGCGGTTTTTCTCGGAGCGGATCCGAACGAGCTTCATCCTGACACCAAGGCCAATCTTGCGCGTCTACCCGATGGGGTGCCGCTCTACGATATTACCGCCCAGCGTCCTGATGTAGAGCCCGATGCGGTGATAGTCGACGCCCTATTGGGTACGGGCGTTACGGGCGAAGTGCATGAGCCGGTGCGGAGTATTATCGAATGGATCGGTTCCTTGCCTAATCGAGTGATCTCCATTGACATACCGTCGGGAATGCCGACAGAATGGGGTGGGGTGGACGCAGAATTCGTTGTTCGCGCCGAAACTACCCTTACGATCGAGTTTCCGAAACTTGCGATGTTGTTGCCCGAATCGGGCGAAAGTGCAGGCAATGTGGTTGTTGTACCCATCGGTTTGGATGAAAAATTTATCGAGAACTGCGATACACCTCATTATTATATAACGCCCGAGTGGATCGAAAAACTGTGCAAACCGCGTGCAAAATTCTCACACAAAGGCAATTACGGACACGTGTTGCTTGTGTGCGGATCGGCGACGATGCCGGGTGCGGCGATCCTTGCAACGGGCGGCGCACTGCGCTCGGGGTGCGGGCTTGTTACGGTGCATATCCCTAAAGCTGAGCGATTTGCGCTTATCGCACGTCATCCCTCGGCGATGTTGAGCCTCGATGACGGCGAGTGTTTTTCGGCACCTCCCGACGCACTCGAGCGTTTCTCGGCGATAGGTGTCGGGCCCGGTCTCGGGCGTGATCCCAAGACAGTTGCGGCAATCGGAAAGTTGCTTGAGGCGGCGGCCTCCGAACACAAAATTCCCATGGTTCTCGATGCCGATGCCCTTAATATCATTGTCTATAATCTTGATTATAAGCGACATATACCCACAGGATCGGTACTGACGCCTCATCCGGGCGAACTCGGGCGTCTGGTGGGCGAATGGAGCGATGACCGTGAAAAACTTGAAAAAGCGCGGCGGCTTGCGTCTGAAATCGACGGCGTTGTCATAGTGAAAGGCGCACACTCGGTGATCTGTACTCCCGACGGTCGATTCCTGTTCAACCCGACCGGTACCCCCGGCATGGCAAAAGGGGGTAGCGGCGATGTTCTCACCGGTCTTATAGCGGGTTTGACGGCTCGGGGCTATGATGCGGAAACCGCCTCGATAGTAGGTGTTTACGATCACGGCAGGGCAGGAGAGCGGGCGGCACGAATCTATGGCAAGGAAGCAATGAACGCCTCGGACCTGGCCGAATTTTTGCAAGATTAACTATCGACGAAAATAGAGGCAGTCATTATACGACCCTGATACAAAAATTGAGGGGGAGATAATTTTTGCAGCCCGGAAAAAATTTGCTAACTTTGCACGAATTTTATATTACTGCACGCAAACTTTTAAAACACAGATAATTATGGCAAGCCTGAGAAAACTCAAAAAGGATATCGACTATCTGATGGACGAGGTGGTTACCGACAGCTACCTTTCGCTCTATTTTCATCCCGAACACCGCGAAGAGATCGTGGGTGTGATCCGCGACGCGGTCGACCTTCGTAACTCTCTCTATGACAGAGCGAACAACCCCGTCGAAAAGAAGAGCGTAAGCCTTGTCCGCAAGCATTACGCCGCTGTTCGCCGCGACATGTTCGACGGCACCGACAAACTCTTCGTTCGCTTGAGCGAAATAGGCAAGTAGTTGACTAACGGGACATTATCTCTCCTATAGATCCGTCTACCCGAACGATCTTGTCGGCCGTGCCTTTCAAAGCGGCAATATCGTGCGAAACCATGACCACAGCCATCCGGCCGAGCGATGCGTTACCGGGATCGGGTCCATTCATAACGACGGATCCATCGGGTCCGTCGTTCAATTTTCGCAGAAGCGCGTACAATTCGTTTTCGAACCTGTTGTCGACGTAAGTGGCCGGTTCGTCGAGGATCAACAGGCGAGGCTCTGCTATAAGCGCGCGGCACAGCAGAGCACGTTGCATCTGCCCGCCCGAAATTTCGCCAATCGGTCGCCGTTCGAGCGAAGCTATACCAGTCATCTTCAATAAATTGCGTGCCTTTTCAAAGTCAGCGCGAGTGTATCGCCTCGAAAAGCCCTTTTCGGCCTGCAGGCCCGAAACCACCACATCGACGACCGAGATCGGAAACGAGCGGTCGAAAACGTTCTGTTGCGGCAGGTAACCGATACGCCTGACTCCATTGATATTCAGACTTTCAGCATATTCCACACTCCCGGAAGAGTAGGGGAGAAGTCCCGTAATCACCTTGACCAAAGTGGTTTTACCACCTCCGTTAGGGCCCGTAACGCCCACAAAATCACCGTCATGGATATCGAGAGAGACACCTCGGAGCACCTCTTTGCCGTCGTATCCCGCCGACACATTCCTCAGGCTTACCAACGGTCTCATAATTTTGTCGGAATTGAAGAAGCCGAATCAACGGGTTCAGCGATTATATTGGTGATTTTCAGGATATTATCGATAATATCGTAGCCCAGAATGTCGATCTCCACAGGTTCGGCGCCGATCTCGGCGGCGGCAACTTCCACTATCCGGCGCGGAAACTCGCTCTGATACAGTACCTTGGTTATATTTTCAGCACGCGCCAAAGCAATAGTCTCGGCTAACTGCTTGGCAGACGGCTCTTTACCGTCGCTTTCGAGTGCGATCTGCCTTAATTCATAGTCGCGCGCATAGTAGGTGAGTCCGGGATGGAAGATCATGAATGATCGTGCCGGGGAGGTGGCGATTCGATCCGAAATCTCTTTGTCGAGCATTGTCAATCGCTCCGCGAGTTGCGTGTAATTAACTGTGTATGAGGCAGAATCTGGGTATTGTTCATGTATCTCAGAATATGCCGTCCGGGCCATCCGCGCCAACGCCTTCGGAGATACCCAGATGTGCGGATCGACCCCGCCATGAGAATGCGAATGACCGGCGTTTCCGTTGTGATTGTGATCGTGATCGTGGTCGTGCTGGGTCGCGATCAAATCGATACCGACGGACAGATCGACAAGACGCTCTGGAAAAGGAAATTTGCCCAACAAAACGGTCTCGAAACCGATCAATCCGGTCGAAAAAACAAGGCGTGCATCTTCCATCGACTTCATCTGAAGCGGAGTCGGCTCGTAGGTTTCGGGACTTGCTCCGGGAGGCGCCAATACGTCCACCCGAAAATCGTCGCCCACGATCTCCTCTATAAGAAAACGTAACGGTTCTATGCTGACGGTAAGTACATTCTCATTGCCCGAAGCGCGACCTCCACACGACGCCAAAAAGATCGCGAAACCTGCGCACAAGCACAGGCGCGCAAATATCAACCTGAAGTTCGATCGCAAAAATAATTTCATAATGCCGACGATAATTATCTCACAAATATAATGAAATATTTTTCGCAAGAACATTGCCACAGTGGCGCCTGTCATCGGGTGAGCACATTCTCTAAAATTGCACAATTTATATTATGTTAAATATATTGTAGAAATCCCATATTGTAAAATATATAAGATATGCATGACGTCAACTATTTGGTCAAAGTTCTAACAGATAAGAATTTAAATCCTTAATTAGCTGTTCAAAATAACGGATTTGTAAATCTTGGGGTATATTCAAAGTTGTTAAACACGTTTTGATTTTTTGCACGTCATTTAATGACGTTATATAGTCATTAATATTTGCACCTTCATTCATGGGGAATACTCCAGAGATAACATTCTCATGATTTTTCTCTATCTTAGTCAAATCGTCCCAAATATAGCCTAAGAAAAAACTCACAAAATCTCCTTGAGGTGCGTTAGCAACATTACTAATAACACTATTAACAATCTCGTCTCCGAATTTGGATTTTAACATGTCGATATCGACAGGAATTGATTGGCTCATTATTTCAGTTTTTAAAGGTAAGTAAAACAACTATTTATATTTTGCGAATATTCGTGAACACAGAATTGATGGTCGACTATTTGTCTTTTAGATACCCGGCAAGCGGTAAACCAGCCTTCACGATACCGTCGACGGCAAGCCGGGCAATCGCCACGGCGCCCGGCCATTGAAGATGGGTGTCATCGCGGCGACCCTCGGGGAATTTCGGATAAGCTCCGGGTTCCAGGTGCATGAATAGTTCTCGTGATGCGCTATCTCCCAGAGACTGAACGAGTTCATGCGAAGCAGCCTCCAAGTCTACGAGCGGAACATCGAGCCGCGTTGCCAACCGCCGCACTGCATCGGGATAATCGCCGTGCGATGGAACCAACACTCCGTTCTCGTCGAAATGACGCCTTACGATTGGCGTCATGAGCACCGGCCACGCGCCCGCCGCCCGCGTTTCGCGAACGAAGCGGGTCAGATTGTAGGTATATGCGCCATAAGGAGGAGCATATCGCGCCGGATCTTCCGTTTTCTCGTCGTTATGGCCGAACTGAATGAACACATAATCACCCGGACGCAACTTGGCCACAACGGCATCCCATCGGCCCTCGTCGATAAAACTTTTGGTACTGCGTCCGTTGACGGCGTGATTTTCGATGACAACCCTCGCAGGGTCGAAAAATCCGGGCAGGGCCATCCCCCACCCTCTTTCCGGACTGCCGAGAGTATCCTTGTTTGCCATCGTACTGTCGCCTATCATATGGATATTCAGCGGTTTAGTATTATCGAGCCCCATTACCGCCGTAGCCGACAACAATAAAAAAAGAGATGAATACAAAAAGTATCTTTTCAACATGATGAACTTTTTAGCATACAAATATAGCACAATAGAGCTTCGGTATCCATAAAAGGGTTGGGGATTTAGGGAGTTTACGAACACGACGCGTAGCACCCACAAAAAAAGAGGACAAAAGTCCTCTTTTTTTGTGGGTGCTACTGGATTCGAACCAGTGACCCCTACCCTGTCAAGGTAATGCTCTGAACCAACTGAGCTAAGCACCCGAAACTCGTTCGAGGTGCAGTGCAAAAGTAAGCATAAATTTCGGGAATGCAAGTCTCCATCGTCCTAAAATGCGGTGGAAGTCGAAAAAATAATTCGGGGCTTGCCTTAAATGGACCAATGCCCCCCCGGGTAGAGTAAAAAGTAATTTATCGACGACCGGCATCCCGTCGGGATGCCACTACCGGTAGAAAAGATATCTCGATCGGAAATCCCGGACGAGAAACCACACTCCGAGCACATCGTCTTTCCCGTCGTCCGCCGCAAAGAGAGGCCCGATTCACAACGGACGACGGGATGGTTTTACATGTTTGCAAAGCCACTTTCGTCCGTGGATATTGTCACAATGCCTATTTTCTACCGATAGATATTCCCTACGGGAATGCTTTAATTGATCCCTCTAAATGACAGGTTTATCCAAGTGAATAATGCTTCTCTTCGGATTTTGGTACAGGCATTCCACTTCGAATTTGTCTCCTTTTCGGATGAGCGGATAGATTTCGTGATAATTCCGGGGTAGCCGTTGCCGCTTGACAGCGATCTTGCGCCCGGCGACGGATGTTCTGTAACGAACCGTCCCGAACGAAATGCCCCTCACCTCTCCCGTCGCGACAAACGTCTCCTCGCCTTCGGTAAACAATGGCTTGTGCCAAAATACTTTATGCCTCTTCGGTGTCGTCCGGTCATATATCATCGCGAACTTCTCGCCCACAACACCCAGATTTCCTGAGCAGAGCGCCGGATAAAAAGTCCCGTCGACCTTGTATTTGTAGTGGGTCAACGGATGTTGACCATAAACCAATCGCGTAATCTCGGCACACGATTCAACCCCGTCTTCGATTTTCGAGTGGGTGAAATAGTGTCGCCGTATAATTTCAACAATCCCCTCGATGATAAGCAGGAATATCATTGCGCATCCGATCAGCGTCAGTCTGAAACCCGGCGATACATGTGGCCCACATAAGGATCACGAATACTTTCTTTCCTCTCTTTCCCATGTCCCCTGATTATATGGCGGCCAGCCCGCCCTCGGAGGTCTCCTTGTAAAGACTGGGAATGTCGTGTCCCGTGCGGCGCATAACTTCGACCACGCGGTCGAAACTCACCCGGTGCGAGCCGTCCGAAAAAGTGGCGTAGGTGTTGGCGTCCAGGGCCCGCGCGGCGCCGAAGGCGTTCCGTTCGATGCAGGGGATCTGTACGAGGCCGCATATGGGGTCGCATGTGAGGCCCAGATGGTGCTCCAGAGCCATTTCGGCCGCGTATTCGATCTGCGCGGGCGAGCCTCCGAAAAGTTGGCAGGCAGCCGCGGCTCCCATCGCGCAGGCTACTCCCACCTCACCCTGACAGCCTACTTCGGCGCCCGATATCGAAGCGTTGGTGCGCACGACGTTGCCGAAAAGTCCGGCGGTGGCGATGGCGCGCATGATACGGCTTTCGCGAAAATCCCTCGACAGCATCAGGTGGTAGAGCACGGCGGGCAAAATGCCGCTCGATCCGCAGGTGGGGGCCGTGACTATCTCGCCGCCCGAGGCATTCTCCTCCGACACGGCGAGGGCGTAGGCTATCACCATCCCGCGGCTCCGCATGGTGGAGGAGTAACCCTTGGCACGGATCAGATAGTCGGAGGCTTTCCGGCGCACACCGAGGCCGCCGGGCAACACGCCTTCGGTCTCGATCCCGCGCTGGATGGAGGCTTTCATCACCTCCCACACGTGGGCGATGTAGTCCCATATTTCGGGCCCCTCGCAGCTTTCCACATATTCCCAGAACGACGAGCCGCGCCTTTCGCACCAGAGTTGAATATCGGCAATGTGCGACATGTCGTAAACGTCCACCCGCGGGGTCGCCGCGGGCATGTCGTCCGAGGCGAGGTTCCCTCCGCCGATGCTGAACACCATCCAGTCGTCGAAGGTGCCGCCATCGTCGAGTACACCCTGAAAGAGCATCCCGTTGGTGTGGAACTCATGTACGACGTCGGGTCTCCACACTACCTCGACCGGGCCTCGCGCACCCAGCACACTCTCTATCGCCCGGTCGGTGAGGTGGCCGCGCCCCGTTGCGGCCAGGGCGCCGTAGAGTGTCACCCGGAAACTGCGCGCGGCGGGCGAGCGTTCGAGGAAAAGTTCGGCGGCGCGTCGCGGCCCCATCGTGTGGCTCGACGACGGCCCGTTGCCAATGCGGAAAATCTTTTTGATCGACTCCATAACGGTGATGATATCGTGTGAAACGTCCGTGCAAAGATAACAATTCGCCCTAATGATTCCGATGTGAGCCTCAATTTACGCCCCGCATCTCCCGAACTAAGGCCGATTATGTGTATATTTGCAAAGTTTATTCGATAATCGACTACAAAACCGAATTTAGATCATGAAAAATTTGCTATCAATGTTGACCCTTGCGGCTGTGTTGTGCGGCTGCGGAAGCGGCAATTTCAACATAAAGACGACCGATCCCGTCGACCATGTGAGCATTCTGGTGGGTACCCAATCGAAGCACGCCCTCTCGACGGGCAACACCTATCCGGCGATCGCCCTGCCGTGGGGCATGAATTTCTGGACCCCGCAAACGGGACGGATGGGCGACGGATGGGCCTACACCTACACCGCCGACAAAATTCGCGGCTTCAAGCAGACCCACCAACCCTCGCCGTGGATGAACGATTACGGTCAATTCTCCATAATGCCCGTCACCACCGGAGCGGTTTTCGACCAGGACGAGCGTGCGAGTTGGTTCTCGCACAAGGCCGAGGTGGCGCGCCCCTATTATTACAGCGTCTATCTGGCCGACCACGACGTCACCACCGAGATCACACCCACCGAAAGGGCGGCTTTCTTTCGCTTCACGTTTCCCGAGAAGGATAATTCCCGGGTGGTGGTCGACGCTTTCGACCGCGGCTCGGCCGTGAGGATCGACCCCGCCGCTCGCAGGATCACGGGATACACCACGCGCAACAGCGGGGGCGTGCCGGATAACTTTAAAAACTATTTTGTCGTCGAGTTCGACAAGCCCTTCACCTACACGGCATCGGTCACCGACGGCGCCCTGGCGGAAGGAGTGAACGAGGCGGCGGGAGGGCACGCGATGGCCGTCATAGGTTTCCCAACGGCAAAAGGCGAGACGGTTCACGCCCGCGTGGCATCGTCGTTCATAAGTCTCGAACAGGCCCAGCGCAATCTCGGCGAGCTTCCCGCCACCTTCGACGAAACGTCGGCACGCGGCCGTCGGCGCTGGAACGAAGTTCTGGGGCGCATAGAGGTGGAGGATGACAACATCGACAACCTGCGCACCTTCTACTCGTGCCTCTACCGCAGTGTGCTCTTTCCGCGCGACCTGTCGGAGATCGACGCCGACGGCAACCGCGTCCATTACAGCCCCTACAACGGCGAGGTGCTCCCCGGCGAGATGTTCACCGACACCGGTTTCTGGGACACTTTCCGGAGCCTGTTCCCGCTCGTGAACCTCGTCTATCCCGAAATGGCCTCGCGTATGCAGGCGGGCTTGGTGAACTCATGGCTCGAGAGCGGCTTTTTGCCCGAGTGGGCCTCTCCCGGTCACCGTAGCGTGATGGTAGGCAACAATTCGGCCTCGGTGGTGGCCGACGCATGGCTGAAGGGTATTCGCGGCTACGACATCGAGGAGTTGTGGAAGGCCGTGAAACACGGAGCCAACGCCAACCACCCGACAGTACGCGCCACGGGACGCTACGGATGGGAGTATTACAACGAATTGGGCTACGTCCCCTACGACGTGGGCATCAACGAGAATGCCGCGCGCACTCTCGAATACGCCTACGACGACTGGTGTATCTACACGCTGGGCCGCGCACTCGGCAAACCCGAGGAGGAGATCGCCGTGTACGGCGAGCGCGCCATGAACTATCGCAACCTGTACGATCCCGAGACCAAACTAATGCGAGGCAGAAACGCCGACGGCACCTTCCAAAGCCCGTTCAGTCCGCTCAAATGGGGCGACGCTTTCACCGAGGGCAACTCGTTGCACTATACATGGAGCGTGTTCCACGATCCGGCCGGCCTTATCGACCTGATGGGCGGCCCGGGGGAGTTCAACCGTATGCTCGACGGGGTGTTCACCATGCCGCCCCACTTCGACGACAGCTATTATGGAGCCACCATCCATGAGATCCGCGAGATGCAGATAATGAACATGGGCAACTACGCCCACGGCAACCAGCCCATCCAGCACATGCTCTACCTCTACGACTGGAGCGGCGAGCCTTGGAAGGCCCAGAGCTGGATCCGCGAGGTGATGCGCAAGCTCTATTCGGCGGCCCCCGACGGCTATTGCGGCGACGAGGACAACGGCCAGACCTCGGCATGGTATGTATTCTCGGCAATGGGTTTCTATCCCGTCTGTCCGGGCTCGGGCGAGTACGCCATCGGTTCGCCCCTGTTCCGCAGGATGACGATCCGTCCCGAAGGAGGCCGCACGATCGAGATCACGACCCGCGACGGAGGCCCCGATGCTCCGTACATCTCCTCGATGTCGGTCGACGGCGCCGCCCACTCCAAAAACTATCTGACGCACGATCAGTTGACCGGCGGGGCGAAGATAGACTACCGCATGTCGTCAGAGCCTAACACCTCGCGCGGCACCGACACCGACGCCGCTCCCTACTCATTCTCGAGATCACGCTAAGAGCTTGTTTGGATTTTTCCACCGAAGCAGTTTATTAGCAACTAACCCCAATATTATTGTTATCATGAAGAAAATCAGTTCTGTAGCCGTCATCATCATCGTTTCCTGGACGGCGGTTTTCGCCCAGTGGGCGCCCGTCGGCGACAAGATCAAAACCCCTTGGGCCGAAGAGGTCGACCCCTCCTGCCCGCTTCCCGAATATCCGCGTCCCATAATGGAGCGCGAACGCTGGGCCAATCTCAACGGATTGTGGGACTATGCCATCCGGCCTACCGGGGAAGCCGCCCCCGCCTCGTGGGACGGCAAGATACTCGTACCTTTCTGCGTCGAATCGTCGCTTTCGGGGGTGCAGAAGACCCTTGGACGGGAGAACGAGTTGTGGTACAGCCGCACTTTCGAGGTTCCGTCGGGCTGGAGAGGCAATAACGTGATCCTCCATTTCGGCGCCGTAGACTGGAAGGCCGACGTGTGGATCAACGGCATCCGCATCGGTTCCCACACGGGAGGCTACGCGCCGTTCTCTTTCGACATCACACCCTATCTCGCCAAAGGCCCTCAATCGCTCACGGTGCGCGTGTGGGATCCAACCGACGGCGGTGAGCAACCCCGGGGCAAGCAGATCGGCAATCCCCACGGCATTTGGTACACCCCCGTCAGCGGCATCTGGCAAACGGTGTGGATCGAGCCCGTGACCCCGAAACATATCGCCTCGCTGAAGACCGTGCCCGATATCGACAACGCCCGCCTCACGGTCGAAGCCACTTTAGCGGCAGGCGCCACCGCGGCCGATATCGTCGAAGTAAAGCTCCTCGACGGCGGCAAGACCGTTGCCTCGGCGCGCGGAGCGGCGGGACAGCCGTTGGATCTGCACACCCCGGACATGAAGCTGTGGTCGCCAGAAAGTCCCTTCCTCTACGACATGGAGGTCACGTTGTCGTCCGGCGGCAAGGTGGCGGACAGGGTGAAAAGCTACGCGGCCATGCGCAAGATTTCCACGAAAAAAGATGACAACGGCATAGTCCGCCTGCAACTCAACGGCAAGGACTATTTCCAGTTCGGCCCCCTCGACCAGGGTTGGTGGCCCGATGGCCTCTACACCGCCCCGACAGACGGGGCGTTGCTATACGATGTGGTCAAAACCAAAGAGTTGGGCTACAACATGATCCGCAAACATGTCAAGGTCGAACCGGCGCGCTGGTACACCCACTGCGACAGGCTCGGCGTACTGGTCTGGCAGGATATGCCCAGCGGCGGCCCCTCGCCCCAGTGGCAGAACAAGAGATATTTCGACGGCACGGAAGCCCGGCGTTCTCCCTCTTCGGAGGCCGACTTCCGCCGGGAGTGGCGCGAGATAATGGACTTCCTCCAACCCTACCCCTCGATCGTCGTGTGGGTGCCTTTCAACGAAGCGTGGGGACAGTTCAAAACGGCCGAGATCGTCGAGTGGACAAAATCGCACGACCCGTCGCGTCTGGTGAATCCCGCTTCGGGCGGCAACCACTACTACACCGGCGACATGCTCGACCTTCACAACTATCCCGACCCCGCCATGTACCTCTACGACGCCCAAAGGGCCAACGTGCTCGGCGAATACGGCGGCATCGGCCTTCCGCTCGAGGGCCATCTGTGGCAAACCGACCGCAACTGGGGCTACATCGAATTCAAGGACAGTAAGGCGGTGACAGACGAGTATGAGAAATATGCCGACAAGCTGATGAAGCTGATCCGCGCCGGATTCTCGGCCGCCGTCTACACCCAAACCACCGACGTGGAGGGTGAGGTGAACGGCCTTATGACCTACGACCGGAAGGTGATAAAGGTCGAGATCGACCGCATCCGCCGTATCAATCAGGCCGTATGTGGAAGTCTGGGGAAAGGGGAATAGAGATCGGTGAGATATTTCAGGAATTATTGCCGTCGGTTTTTAACCGACGGATGGAATGGCCGACTACTCTTCGGGCTTCAGTCCAAACTTTATCAGGTTGGGCTGAAGCCCCGGGAATAAGGGATCCCACTTATCCGTCGGCTAAAGCCGACGGCAATAATAATCGAGCTAAAACAGCCCGATTTTATCCGGGAAACAGAATAAAAAGAGCGGGCTCCTCTAATGGGCCCGCTCTTTTCGTGCGGATAAAGGGACTCGAACCCCCACGCCTTTCGGCACCAGATCCTAAGTCTGACGTGGCTACCAATTACACCATATCCGCATTCAATATCTTATCAACGATGCCAATCACCCCACCGAGCGCCGACCGTCAGCCGCAGGCTGGAGGAGGCATCTTGCGAGGGAGGTAATTACACCATATCCGCATTAATCTTACGAGCCGCAAAGGTACAAAAAAGTTGTATCATTCACTCGTAATTCGTAATTCGTAATTCGTAATTCGTAATTTTTAATTGAATTTCAGCCTCTCCCCTGCCGCCGTGGCCGCAACCCTTTCGCCGTCCCAGGCGACGCGGCCTCCGACGATGGTGCGAACCACCCGGGCCTCGAACCGAACCCCCTCCCAGGGCGACCAGCCGCACTTCGAAAGTATATTTTCGGGCTCGACGACCCATCCTTTCCCGCGATGGTAGTTCCCCTCCCGTGGAGGGGGCGTAGCCTGTCTAAGCGAAGCGGACAGGGGAGCTGAAAGTGCCGAGCAGTGCTCGGCGGCAGATATGGTGGCAGCCGGAACGGCTGACGGGGTGGTACTCACCGCAGGATCAACTATCGCGATGTCGGCCTTGTACCCCGGGCGAAGGAATCCGCGTCCGGCGATGCCGAACCGCACGGCCGGAGCGTGGCACATCTTTTCAACCACATCTTCGAGCGTTGTGACCCCGCGGGCGGCCAGGTCGAACATCGCGGGAAGGGAGAACTGTACCGACGGCATTCCCGACGGCGCTTCCCAATAGCCTCTCGATTTCTCTTCGGCGGTGTGGGGAGCATGATCCGTGGCGACGAGGTCGATGCGTCCCGTGCGCAGCGCACCCCTCAGGGCCTCGCGGTCGGCGGCGCTCTTTATCGCGGGGTTGCACTTTATGCGGTTGCCCAGACGAGGGTAATCTTCGTCCGAGAACCACAGATGGGGAATGCACGCCTCGGCGGTTATGCGTTTCCCGAGGGTGGGGCCATCTTCCAGCAACGTCAATTCGCGCGCCGTGGTGACGTGGCAGACGTGTAGCCGGGCTCCGTAACGGTCGGCCAGCCCTATCGTGCGCGCCGTCGAGACATAACACGCCTCGGCGGAACGCACCAAAGGATGGACCTGCGCCGTGGCACGCTCGCCCATCAGCCGCCTGTAACGATCGGTATCGGTGCGAATTATGTTTTCGTCCTCGCAGTGGGCCGCCACGACGCCGCCGAACTCCGAGAAGAGCGCGGCGATGGCCTTTTCGTCGTCGACGAGCATCCCGCCGGTCGACGAACCGGCAAAAAGTTTCACCAACCGGCCGCCGTCGGCCCAAAATCGCTTTATTTCGCGCAGGTTATCCACCGTCGCACCTAAAAAGAACGAATAGTTGGTGTGCATCCGCCCGTCGGCAAGGTCGAACTTTCGCGCGAGGGTGTCGATATCCACCGCCGGAGGCAGCGTGTTGGGCATCTCCAGTACGCTCGTGACGCCTCCCGCGACGGCCGCCGCCGATTCGGTCGCCATGTCGCCTTTGGCGGTTAGGCCCGGTTCGCGAAAATGCACATGCACATCGATCACCCCCGGCATCACGATCTTTCCGGCGGCGGCGAACCTCTCGCCCCGGAAATCGTCCGCCAGAGGGTATTCGCCCTCCCCTACTTCGGTGACGAGATCGCCCTCGACGACCACATAGCCCCGAAACCGCCGCCCCTCGTTCACGATCGTACCGCCCGATATTAGCAGAGAACCCATTCTGATTTGTAATTATTCGCGTCCCCGGATTTTGCGGAACCTCAGCGCAAGCACCCCGAAAAGCGCCTCGCCAAAAATACCTCCCGACATTTTGGAGGTGCCCATAGTGCGGTCGATGAATATGATCGACACTTCGCGCACGCGGAACCCGAGCCTCCATGCGGTGTATTTCATCTCGATCTGGAAGCCGTAGCCTTTCATTCGAACCCCATCGAGGTCGATACGTTCAAGCACCCGGCGCGAGTAGCATACGAATCCCGCGGTGGCGTCTTTCACCGGCATCCCGGTAACGAACCTGACATACCTCGACGCGAACCACGACATCAGCAGCCGCGCCATGGGCCAGTTCACTACGTTCACTCCCTTCACGTAGCGCGACCCGACGACCACGTCGGCGCCATCCGGCGGAACGCCGTCAGCCTCGCCCTGCCCTGTCGCCGCCCGGTAGAGCCGCACGAGATCGTCGGGATTGTGCGAAAAGTCGGCGTCCATTTCGAATATCCAGTCGTAATCCCGCTCCAAAGCCCACCGGAAACCGGCGATGTATGCCGACCCGAGTCCCTGTTTACCCCGGCGTTCGAGCAGATGCAACCGATTAGTCACAATACCAGAGGGTAATTCCCCTCCTGTGGAGGGGGCGTAACCTTGGAGCGAAGCGAAAGGCGAGCTGAATGTGTCGGGCGTTGCCCGGCGGCTGATATGGGGGCGCGAAGCGACGGGGTGGTTAGTCTGCAATCCCTTCACGATACCGGCGGTGCCGTCGGGCGAGCCGTCGTCCACCACCAGAATATCGAACTCTTCCGGTAGCGCAAAGACCCGTTCGATCATCCGTGCGATGTTCTCGCATTCGTTGTACGTCGGTATGATAACTAATTTGCGCATGGTATTGTGGAGGGATGCAAAAGACAAAGATAACTAATTTAACTATCTTTGGGCGATAAAAAGCGAAAATTTATGCCTCTCTCCGTCTCATTGCAACTGTCGCCCAAGCAGGCGGCCGATCCGAAAACATACATCCCGATAGCGGCGCGCCGTGCGGGAGTTTCCGACAAACAGGTGGCTTTGGCGCGAGTGGTGAAGCGTTCCGTGGACGCGCGAAAATCGCCTAAAATCAATCTCACGCTCGAGCTTTACATCGACAATGAGTCGCAACCCGCTCCCTTGCATTTCGACTATCCCGACGTGGCGGGACGCACTCCGGTCGTCATAGTGGGTGGCGGCCCGGCGGGACTTTTCGCGGCATTAAGGCTCATAGAACTGGGTCTGAGGCCGATAATCGTCGAACGCGGCAAAGAGGTGGCGGAGCGCGGAAAGGACATAGCGCGGATAAATCGCGGCGAGGGGGTCGATCCCGACTCCAACTACGCTTTCGGCGAGGGGGGCGCGGGCACTTTCTCCGACGGCAAACTCTTCACCCGCTCCAAAAAGCGCGGCGACTACAATCGTGCCCTGCAAACCCTCGTTCATCACGGCGCTTCGCCCGAAATCCTCTACGAGGCCCATCCCCATATCGGCACCGACCGTCTGCCGAGGATCATGACGGCAATACGCCGGACCATCCGCCGCAGTGGAGGTTCGGTGGTGTTCGGCGCGCGCGTCACGGATATCGAGATCAGGGATGGACGCGCCACAGGAGTTTGGATAACAGAGCCTGCGGCCTCGCCCGCTGAGCCGACCGCAGATCGCGCAGCACTGGTGGAGGGTGCGGCTGTGGTGCTTGCGGCGGGCCATTCGGCGAGGGACATCTACGAGATGCTGCACCGCCGTGGCGTGGCTCTCGAAGCCAAACCGTTCGCTATGGGGGTGCGAATAGAGCATCCGCAGGCGCTTATCGACGCCATTCAGTATCACACTCCCGACGGTCGCGGCGAATACCTCCCGGCGGCGACATACCAGCTTGTCAGTCAGGAGGGAGGACGCGGGGTATATTCTTTCTGCATGTGTCCGGGCGGCTTCATCGTGCCTGCCATGACCTGTGGGGACGAATCGGTCGTGAACGGCATGTCGCCCTCGTTGCGCAACTCTCCCTATGCGAATTCGGGTATAGTCACAGAGGTGAGGCTCGACGATTTCGAGCATCTGCGCGGAGAGTTCGGGCCTCTCGCCGGTCTCGAATTCCAACGCCGTCTCGAACACCTCGCCCGCCAGTATGGCGGCGATGCACAGATTGCTCCCGCTCAACGGGTTGCCGATTTCGTGAGCGCGCGCCCGTCGCGGACGCTTCCCAAAACCTCATATGTTCCGGGTATCGCCCCTTCGCGCCTCGACGAGTGGCTGCCGGGGTTCATTTCGGGTGCGCTGAGAGCGGGCATTTCGACTTTCGGCCGCCGCATGAGGGGCTTCGTGACCAACGAGGCGGTGGTCGTGGGGGTCGAATCGCGCACCTCGACATCCGTGCGCATTCCCCGCGATCCCGACACCCTCTCCCACCCCGCCGTCGCGAACCTCTATCCCGCGGGTGAAGGCGCGGGTTACGCCGGTGGCATCATTTCGGCCGCCCTCGACGGCGAAAGGATAGCCGAAGCAATAGGCTTGACCATAAATAGATGAATATTAAGAGCTTGTTTGGCCCTCTTTTTGCAGAAGCCGATTCCGATAATCTTAATACAACTTCTATTATGAAAAAATTACTCTTAATCGTAGCAATGGCGGGTCTTTTGATGGCATGTAATTCGAGGTCTCGCGGGCAGGCGGCAAAAGACAAAGTGACCGACGCCATCGAGGACGTTCGCACGGCAACCGCGAGAGACATTTCGGGAACCTACACGGGGACCCTGCCGACAGCATCGGGAAGCGGCATGGAAGTGACGATCGTTCTTGGAAAAGACACCTTCAAGAAAAGCTACTTCTATGTGGAAGAAAAGGGCAAGCCTTATGAAAGTAGCGGCAAATTCGTATGGAACCCGACGAACACCATCATCACTCTTCAGGGCGAGGAAGCGCCCAATCAGTATTTTGTGGGTAGCGGTCAGTTGATCCAGCTCGACACGGAGGGCAATCGCATCACCGGCAACCTCGCCGACAATTACATCCTCCGCAAAAAATAACCGCCATGCCTATCACAAAAACGGGAACCTTTTTGGAGGTTCCCGTTTTCTATGATACCGGTCGGGCTAAAGCCCGGATGTTAGGATTCATTCGGTATCCGTCGGGTAAAACCAACGGTAATAGATTTTATCCCAAGTAAGACTTTAACCATTTCGACTTCGAACTGTGGCGCAGGCGGCGGATAGCTTTTTCCTTAATCTGACGCACGCGTTCGCGCGTGAGGCCGAACTTGTCGCCGATCTCCTCGAGGGTCATCTCCGGGCAACCGATGCCGAAAAAGTACTTGACGATATCTTTCTCGCGCTCGGTCAAAGTCGCCAGCGCGCGGTCGATCTCGGTTCCGAGCGACTCGTTGATAAGACCGCGATCGGCATTGGGCGAGTCGGCGTTCACGAGTACGTCCAACAAATTGTTATCCTCACCGTCGGCAAACGGGGCGTCGACCGAGACGTGGCGACCCGCAACTCTCATCGTATCGGTCACTTTCTCACGCGGAAGGTCCAAAACTTCGGCCAACTCCTCGGGTGAGGGGGTACGTTCGTTCTCCTGCTCGAATTTGGCGAAAGCCTTGTTGATCTTGTTCAACGAGCCAACCTGATTGAGCGGTAACCTCACTATGCGCGATTGTTCGGCCAGCGCCTGCAAGATCGACTGACGGATCCACCACACGGCGTAGGAGATGAACTTGAAACCGCGCGTCTCGTCGAACTTCTCGGCTGCCTTGATAAGACCCAGATTGCCCTCGTTGATAAGGTCGGGCAGGCTGAGTCCCTGGTTCTGATACTGTTTGGCCACCGACACGACGAACCGGAGGTTGGCTTTGGTGAGTTTCTCCAACGCCTCCTGATCGCCCTTTTTGATGCGTTGGGCGAGTTCGACCTCCTCTTCTACGGTTATAAGGTCCTCCTTACCGATCTCCTGCAAGTATTTGTCCAGAGACGCACTCTCGCGGTTGGTAATGGACTTTGTGATCTTTAGTTGTCTCATCTACTTTTGTTTGGTTTTTAGAGCCTCTGTGAATTATTCCAAAGAGGCTCTTTTTGCTCTTTATTCCGCCACCAGCGAATAGGTCACCGCCCTGCCGTTGGGATAGACTCCCTCGATGGAGGTGATCTTTTCCGTGATGCGGTACAGGTCGCTCACCGATTCTATTTCACGACCGTTGACGTGGGTGATAATGTATCCCCGCCGGACTCCCGCGCGGGCAAGTATCCCGCCTTCGGTGATGGCCGCGACCCTGATCCCGCCTTCTATGCCGAGCTCTTTTTTCTCTTTGGCCGAAAGCTTCACTTCTTCGTACTGACCTCCCAACTCTTTAAGCGCGTCGAAACTGTCGGCGGGAAGAAGTTCGCTCTTTCCGGCTCTATTACGCAGAACGACATCGAATTGTTTCACCGATCCGCCTCTTTTTGCAGAAATTTTAATAATGTCGCCCGGGCGCTTCAATCCGATCATTGCCGAAACCGACGCTTTGTCGTTTATCTCCACTCCGTCGATGGCTGTTATCACGTCCCCTTTGCGGATCCCGGCGGCTTCGGCCGCTCCCTCCCTGACCACTTCGCTGACGTATATTCCGCCTGTTTCCGATATCTCGTACTCTTCGCCGAACCTCTCCAGAAATTCTTCGTCGATCGGAGCGTATGTGATACCGATCAGGCCCCTCTGCACGACGCCGTACTCTTTAAGGTCGGCGGTCACCTTGCGAACGATGGTCTCGGGTACGGCGAACGAATAGCCCGTGTAGGAGCGCGTGGGCGACAGCAACAGGGTGTTGATACCCACCAGTTCGCCTGCCGTGTTGACCAGCGCACCGCCCGAGTTGCCCGGATTGACCGCGGCGTCGGTCTGAATGAACGACTCGATACCGCTGTTGGCTCCCATGGCGTTGCCCGTTTGGATGGCTCCGAGCGAACGTCCCTTGGCGCTGACGATGCCCGCCGTCACTGTCGAGTGAAGATCGTAGGGGTTGCCAATGGCCAGCACCCACTCGCCCAGACGAAGTTCGTCGCTGTTTCCGAACGGGATCGCCGGAAGGCCCGTCTCCTCTATTTTGATAAGGGCGATCTCAGTGTCGGCGTCGGTACCCACCAGACGTGCGGGATAGGTCTTTCCGCTGGGCAGTTTAACCGTGAGTTTGTCGGCTCCCTCCACAACGTGGTGATTGGTGACGATGTAGCCGTCGGAAGAGATAATCACGCCCGAACCGCCAGAACGCTGCTCGCGGTAACGTTGCTGACCAGAATCTTCGCCTTGGCCATATCCGTCGGGGATTCCGAAAAAGTCGAAGAAAGGATTGCCCGAGCCCGAGCCGCCGTAACTTCTCTGGGGTATCTCCTGCGTGTTGATGACGCCCACCACCGTCTTGACGGCATTTTCGGCCGCGTAGGTGAGGTCGGGATAGCTCTGGGGCGTGTAGGAGGTGAAGTGCGTTCCGGCACCCCCGAAGTTATCGCCGGAAACAGCCGTAGCGCCGTGAGGCGTTTGTTTTTGATTGATGCTCGTAACGATCCAGGCCGATGCGCCGCCCGCAATGACCGCGGCCACGATGACGGCGATCACCATTAAAAATTTGTTTTTCATAACTTAAAACTTTGATTTGACTTTTTATAACGATTACAAAAAAGTGTCCACAATCATGCCATAGGCAACTGCAAAGCTAAAAATCTTTTGTTATCCAAACGCATCCGACGCTGGTTTTATTATCATAATAATGGTCGATTTTTTCCGAAAAAATAATTCGTAATTTTTAATTCGTAATTCGTAATTAATATTTACCTTTGTCGCCGGTTTACATGTGGAACGATTTGGCCGATTGCAACCACAATAAAAAAGTGCTAAAATGCGATATGTTTTCCCGCCCTTTTGTGCTTCCATATCGGTCGTTTCGTTCTGTTTTCAGGACATTATTAATTAAAAAACGAACTGATATGGGATTTTTATTCACATCCGAGTCGGTGTCCGAGGGACATCCCGACAAAGTTTCCGACCAGATCTCCGACGCCATTCTCGACGAGTTCCTGCGCCGCGACCCGGGCGCCAAAGTCGCCTGCGAAACGCTCTGTACCACAGGGTTGGTCGTCGTTGCTGGCGAAGTTCGCAGCGAAGCCTACGTCGACATTCAGGAGACCACCAGGCGCGTTATCAACCGCATCGGATACACCAAAAGCGAATACCGCTTCGACGGCAACTCGTGCGGAGTTCTGAGCGCCATCCACGAGCAGAGCCCCGACATCAATCAGGGTGTCGTTAGGGAGATCGACGATGAACAAGGCGCCGGCGATCAGGGCATTATGTTCGGTTACGCCACCGACGAGAGCCGCGAGTTCATGCCCGCCACGGCGATCCTTTCGCACGTTATTCTAAAAGAACTCGCCGTTATCCGCCGCGAGGGCAAGGTGATGACCTACCTGCGTCCCGACGCCAAGAGTCAGGTGACCATCGAGTATGACGATGATCGTAAACCACTGAGAGTCCACACGATAGTCGTCTCGACCCAGCACGATCCCGATGTCGAGGTCGACCGCATCAAAGCCGACGTCGAGGCCATCCTTCTGCCCCGCGTGAAGGCGCGCCTCGAACGTGCGGGCGACCGCCTCTCGGAACTGCTCGAAGGCGGCCACATCCTGCATGTCAACCCGACGGGTAAGTTCGTGATAGGCGGCCCCCACGGCGACACGGGCCTCACGGGGCGCAAGATCATAGTCGACAGTTACGGCGGCCGCGGGGCGCACGGCGGAGGCGCATTCTCGGGCAAGGATTCATCAAAAGTCGACAGATCAGCTACTTACATGGCGCGCTGGATAGCCAAGAATATGGTCGCGGCTGGCGTCGCGGGCGAAATGCTCGTGCAGATATCCTACGCCATAGGCATCGCACGGCCGCTCAGCATCTATGTCGACACCTACGGCTCGTCGCGCGTGGCCGTTTCCGACGGCGAGATAGCCGAGCGCATAGGCCGCATGTTCGACCTGCGTCCCGCTTCGATCGTGCGCCGGTTCGGGTTGAAGAATCCGATCTTCGAAGCTACGGCCTCCTACGGCCACTTCGGCAACCGTCCTTACACACAGGCAGTTCGTTTTATCGAGGCCGGGCGTGAAGTGATGCGCGAAGTGGAGTTCTTCGGATGGGAAAAACTCGATGCCCTCGAAGAGATAAAAAAGGAGTTCGGTCTATAATTATTTGGTAATTTGATAATTTGATAATTTGATAATTTGATAATGAGCTACGCGCAAGACTCAATTATCAAATTATCAAATTATCAAATCATCAAATTCGTATTTTTTGTACCTTTGCGCCCTAAAAAGATATTAGATGCAGAAGATACGGAACATCGCCATAATCGCGCACGTCGACCACGGGAAAACCACCCTCGTCGATAAAATGATATACCAGGGCCAACTCATGCGCCAAAGCCAGGCCCCCGCCGGAGAACTCATAATGGACAGCGGCGATCTGGAGCGCGAAAGAGGCATCACCATACTGTCGAAGAACGTATCGGTCAACTATAACGGATTCAAAATAAACATTATAGACACTCCGGGCCACTCCGATTTCGGGGGCGAGGTCGAGCGAGTGCTCGGCATGTGCGACGGGGTGTTGCTTCTGGTCGACGCCTTCGAAGGGACGATGCCCCAGACACGATTTGTGTTGCAAAAGGCCCTCGCTCTCGGCAAAAAGCCCATCGTTGTCATCAATAAGGTCGACAAACCCAACTGCCGTCCCGAATATGTCCACGAGCAGGTATTCGATCTGATGTTCGATCTCGACGCAACGGAGGAACAGTTGGATTTCCGCACCATCTACGGCAGCGCCAAGCAGGGTTGGATGTCGCATAAATTGGGAGAGCGCACGGAAAGCATAATTCCGCTTTTGGACGCCATCATAGACGACATTCCCGCGCCTGTGACGCAACAGGGAACGCCGCAAATGCTCATCACCTCGCTCGAGTATTCGTCCTACATAGGCCGCATAGCCGTAGGTAAACTCACGCGCGGAGTGCTACGGAACGGTCAGGGCGTGATGCTCGCCAAGCGCGACGGCCACACGATGGTCAAAAGCCGCATCAAGGAGCTCATGGTCTTCGACGGCCTGGGCAAAGCGAAGGTCGACGAGGTGGCGTGCGGCGAGATATGCGCATTGGTGGGCATCGACGGCTTCGAGATAGGCGACACCGTGTGCGATCTCGATAATCCCGAAGCGCTGGAACCCATCGCGATCGACGAACCCACCATGTCGATGCTCTTCACCATCAACGACTCGCCGTTCTTCGGCAAGGACGGCAAGTTCGTCACCTCGCGCCACATAAAGGAGCGGTTGGACAGGGAGTTGGAGAAAAACCTCGCCCTTAGGGTCGAACCCGGCGCGGGTGCCGACAGTTTCGTCGTTTTCGGCCGCGGGGTGTTGCACCTTTCCGTGCTCATCGAGACCATGCGCCGCGAGGGGTACGAGCTTCAGGTCGGCCAGCCGCAGGTAATCATTAAAGAGATAGACGGACGCAAATGCGAGCCGGTAGAGGAACTCACCATCGACCTTCCCGAAGAACACTCCGGGCGCGCCATCGAGATGGTGACACGCCGCAGGGGTACCCTTCTGAAGATGGAAACTTACGGCGAGCGCACACGCCTCGAATTCGAGATACCCTCGCGCGGCATCATCGGCCTTCGCTCGGGGATGCTCACCGCAACGGCGGGCGAGGCTGTGATGGCGCACCGAATGAAGGGTTTCGAACCGTGGAAAGGCGACATAGAGATGCGCAACGCGGGCTCTTTGATCGCAATGGAGACGGGACCTGCTTACGCCTACGCTATCAATAAGTTACAGGACAGGGGCCGGTTTTTCATCCCGCCCGGAGAGGAGGTCTACGCCGGTCAGGTGGTGGGCGAGAGCACCCGTAGCGAGGATATAGTGGTGAACCTCACCAAGAGTAAGAAGCTCACCAACATGCGCGCCAGCGGCTCCGACGAGAAGATGTCGATCGCTCCTCCCGTGCTTTTCTCTTTGGAGGAAGCGTTGGAATATATCAAGGAAGACGAGTACGTCGAGGTGACGCCACACGCCATGCGCCTGCGCAAGATACTTCTCGACGAGAACGACCGAAAGCGAGCGGCGAAGTAAATTACGAGTTACGAGTTACGAGTTACGAATGAGCTACGCAGAAATTTATACAGCGTTAGCCTGACTCGTAACTCGTAACTCGTAATTCGTAACTCTTAATTCGTAACTATATCGTAATCGCTTGAAAATGAGACCAACGTCCATTGGTCATTGACGAAATTCCGCTTGCCGCCAGAGGCTCTCACAAAACGATAGGAGGTGTCCAAAGGTGTAGGCCCCACCCTTTCGAGGCGGTCGGCGAAGGAGAATCCGCTCTCGAAAAGCGCCCCAGCGAAAAGGGCCACCGCATCGTAACCGCGGAAAGCCGACCGCGACGGAAAATCGCCGTACAGCTCCAGATACCGCGTTTCGAAAATCTTTGTTTCCGGATCCGAACGATTTATGTAATAATTCGTTACGAACTTCACATTGAGCTTGAAGAACAGGTTCAGGTCGATCGAGGTGCCGTCGAAATTGGCCCACCGCGAGTTGCCCACCACGGTAATATAGGCCCTGCGCGAACGAGTCGCCGACGCTTTATTGTACGACGACGATATGGCGGTAAGCGCATGGTTAACGGTCAGTTCACTGCCTGCAAGCACTATCATCACGTTGGGCCTCTCCCAGTCGATAAGCGAGGCGATCTCGCCCTCTCCGCCGATGGCGAAACGGCCGTAATTGCGTCCAGATCTCGACAGTTCGGCTTCGATCTCGGCGGCGAATCCGGCGTCGTCGGCCGCACCGGACGAAACCACTATCAGATTGACGTCACCCTCGAACTCCGGGCGCAGTTTGTAGTATTTTGTGGCGGGGTCGGGCGTCATCTGAAACAGCGCCTCGCTGTCGAGCGCACGCATCGAGGCAAGCGGCGAGACCACCGGAACTCCGAAAAACTCACCGAACTGCACCGCGGGCCGGGTCTCCTGTTCGAATACGGGGCCGATGATGAGGTCGGTGTCCATAAACTCGGCCGAGGTGACTATGCTCTCCATCTTCTCGACCGAATTGCAACTGTCATAGAGAGTTACGACGGCCGAACGCCCCTGTGCCTTCAACTCTTCGAGCGCAAGTAAAGCTCCCTTGTAGAAATCGGTGAAGTCGTTTCCCGCCCGGTTCCGGTTCGTACCGCTGAGAGGCAACATCATCGCGATGCGGGGCGACACACTTCCATCGAACCCGTACTCCCGATCCCATCCATATTTCCGGCTCCCTTCGGGGATGCGCTCCCCGTCGCGTTGCCGCATCCATTCGCGGTAGCGGTCGCCCAACGGATCGGTGGATTCCTCCTCTTCCGGCTCTTCCGCCGGAGGGGTTGCCTCCACCCGGGCGTCCATAAGCACCTGCCACTCGAGGGCCACCGTCTCGGGGTCGGTCTTGCCGCGCTCCTTTTTACGGACGAGCAACACCTGCCCCACTCTGACCTGCGTGAGGTCGATGTCGGGATTATCCTCGGCGAGGATCAGGGGCGAAATGGCGTAACCGCGCGCTATCGAAAAGGCGGTCTCACCCATTCGCACACGGTGTTCGTCGAAAAGCCTCGCCTGACGCCGCGCCTGAGAAGCCGACATTTCCCCTCTCCCGGTTTGCGCGGCGATCTCGCAAGGGGGCGCGACGGTGAGCGCCGCCGCAAAAAGTATATATAATAAATGTCTCATTCGTGTCATCTTTCGGATGTTCGACCCGTTTTCCAGATATCCCTTATGGTGTCTTCGTCGCCCATTCCGTCGGGAGCTTCGGCGCCGGGATTGTTCGCCGAATACCAGCGTCGGCCTTCGATTCCGGCGGTTTGCCGCCCGGCGGGCATTTGCAACCAGCCGTTGGGATCGGCCTGACGTACCCAGTCGTAGGCGTAGCGGAGCCACTCGCGGCGGTAGTCGTCGGGCTGGTTGGCCAGCCAACTGATCTCGTCGTAGCCCCATATCCACACGAAACCGCCCCGCTCGGTTCGAGGCTGGTTCGGACGGCCGCTTCCGCCGTAGTTGTCGAACTCGACCAGATAGGGAAGGCTCTCGCACGTCCAGCCGCTGTATGTCCTGCCGCCTCGGCTACGGCCATAGAGCGCGTCGGTGTACCCAGCCTCGAGCGACGCGTGCTGGGCCGGTTGCCCCTCTTTGATACGAAGCGGGAAGGAGTGGAAATCCATCAGCAGATAGTCGCCGTCGTAGAGAAATCCGCCGCCGGGAACGTGGGCGTCGCAGATAATCATGCCGCGGCGTGCTTTCCGGGAGGCGTATTCGCGTATCTTGGCCAGCAGGCCCGCGTAGTGGTGAAGGTCGAGGTCGTTGCGGTTCATAAGTTCCACCTGTCCGAAATGGATCGCCTCGATGCCCATGTCGATATACATGGCGGCTTGATAGAAGAAATAGAGCTTCGTCTCGTCGCGGCTCACATCGGGCACCGAACTGCGGCCGTTCCAGTGGCCGACGAACCGTCCGTCGGGATAGAGCATCGCCTCGTAATCGAAATTTCGCTCCTCTACGGGCATACCCATCTCCTCGAAACACCACGCGGGTATCGGAACCCCCGACACCGCCGGTGAAACTATCTCGAATATGCAGGCCTGAAGCACTATGTCGGGATCGACGGCGTGAACCCGCGGAATGAGTTCCCTCTCGCGCTCGAAGTTGGCAAGCATCCCGTCCTCGCCAGCCCACTGGCACACGGCTCGGCCGACGAACTTGACGCCCATGTTTTCGATCATGCGAAGATTATCTTCGAAACTCGCGCCCCGTTCGATGAGCAGACTTTGCAGCGTGACCGAACGGTCGAGATAATTCTCGAGCACCTCGCGCGAGATAGTTCTCTCGAAAAAGTATTTGTCGTCCTCGTTGACTGTCGACACACAAGCGACGGCGAGTGCCGCCGCCGCGAGAAATATGTATGTTAAGAGTCGCATCATCTCTTTATTCCGGCGGCCCCGGGAGTTCCCGCGCTCCGAAGGCGAATCTCGGTGATAACTTTCTTGGTGTAGGCTGGAAAATCGCCGTCCATCATCCACGAATAATAACTCGGTTCGCGGCGGAAAACCTCTTCGACCGGGCGGTCTTTATGTTTCCCGAAGGCGAAAACCTCCACTCCGGCGTCGTTATATTTTATCCTTCCGGCGTAGTCGGCGCAGTTGTCGCGCGCCGAGAAGTCGGCCAGAAAGGCGACGTCGTTCTGCAAATCGGGATATCGGTCGAGTTGCGCCTCCAACACTTCATAAGTCGCGATGACGTCGGCCTCGGCCGAGTGGGCGTTCTCCAACTCCTTGTCGCAGTAGAACTTGTAGGCGGCTTCGAGCGTGCGGCGTTCCTTGAGGTGGAATATGTTCTGCACGTCGACGAACTTCCGGCGCTTGAAATCGACGTCGACCCCGGCCCGGAGGAACTCCTCCACGAGCATCGGGATATCGAAACGGTTGGAGTTGTAGCCCCCCAGATCGCACCCTTCCATGTAGGCGGCAAGCGAACGGGCCAGCGCACGGAACACCGGGGCGTCTTTCACGTCGTCGTCGTAGATACCGTGGATGGCCGACGCCTCCTCCGGTATGTGCATCTCGGGGTTGACGCGACGTGTTTTCACCTCGCGATCGCCGTTTGGAAGTATCTTCACGAGCGAAATTTCGACTATGCGGTCGCGCGAGATGTCGATCCCCGTGGTTTCGAGGTCGAGAAATATTATCGGATTCTTGAGGTTAAGCTGCATATCAGCTTATCATCATTGGCATTAACAACATTAATGTCTCGACATCGGGCTTATCGTCATGCACCGGTTTGAACACTCCCGCGCGGGTGCTGTCGGCAAGCTCCATCACGACGCTCGGGGTTTCGATGTTGGCGAGTATCTCCACCAGGAAGGTCGATTTGAACCCGATGGTGATGGGGCCGCCGTCGTAGGAGGCCGACACCGCCTCACGCGCCGACACCGAAAAATCGAGGTCCTGCGCCAAAAGGTCGATGTGGTTGGCCGTGATCTCCATCTTAATGAGGTTGGTGGCCTGATTCGAACACACGGCAACCCTTTTGATGCCGTTCAACAGTTCCACACGGTCGACGATGACGCGGTTGGGATTGGCGGCGGGGATCACGGCGTTGTAGTTCGGATAGTTGCCTTCTATCAGGCGGCACACCATGGTGTAGGAGCCGATGTGGAAGACGACGTTCTTGGTGTCGAACTCGGCTGTGATCTCGCCCGTTTCCTTCGCGAGGGTGTTCTTAAGCAGGTTGGCCGGTTTTTTGGGCAGGATGAACGAGGCGGTCTGCCCGCTCTCCAAAGCCGAGGTCTGGCGCACCAATTTGTGAGCGTCGGTGGCGACGAAGGTCACCTTTTCAGGCTCGATATTTATGAACACACCGTTCATCACGGGGCGCAACTCGTCGTCGGCGGTGGCGAAAAGGGTTTTAGAGATGCCGTTCTCCAACAGGTCGGCGTCGAGAGTGAGCGACGTGTGCTCTTCGGCCAACGCCTGAACCGCCGGGTAGCTCTGACCCGAGGTGCCGGGGATAGTCGCCTCGCCCGTTTTCCACGTGAGCTTTATCTCCCAGGTATTATCGCCGGTTTCGATGGTGATGGGCTGCTCCGAAAACTCCTTGAGGCTGTCGAGCATCAGTTTCGCCGGTGCGGCTATAAGGCCCTCCCTTTCGACGCCGTCGACCTTGATTCTGCCGACGAAAGTGGTCTCGAGGTCGCTTGCGGTGGCTTTGAGATGGCCGTCGGAGAGTTCCAACAGAAAATAGTCGAGGATCGGCAATGTGTTTTTGGAGCTTATGATCTTACCTGTCGTTGCCAAAAGCTGCAACAATGCCGAACTTGATACCGTGAATTTCATATCGTTTGAATTTTTTATGGCTGTATACTATCGGGCAAATATAACGAAAATTATTGAATCTGCGACAGACGGTCGAGCGAGATTTTTATCATATTCTCGACGAAGGGGCGGTAATCGGTCGACGCTTCGAGAGCTACCCTTTGCGCGATTATGGTGCATACGGTGGCCGCACGGTGGCCTAAAAGCGCCCCGAGACCCGCCAAAGCCGACGACTCCATCTCGTAATTGGTGATCCGGCGACCCTTGTGGCGGAAGCTCTCGATCTTTTCGTTCAGGTCGGCGTCGGCCGGTTTCAGACGCACCCAACGGCCCTGGGGGCCGTAGAAACCGGGCGCGGAGATGGTTATCCCCTCTTTGGTCACATCCCGGAACGCCTCGAAAAGCTCCCTGTCGGCGTCGATGAAATAGGGCTTGGGCAGAAGTTCATTCCAGCCGGTGTGGCGGGTGAATGCGCTTTCGAGTTCAAGGTCGCACACCCCGTTCCGCCCCTCGTACCAGTTCAACAAGCCGTCGAAGCCCGCCGAGGTGCGTGCGAAGACGAGATCGCCTATCCCGAGGTCGCGCTGCAGTCCTCCCGAAGTGCCGAGGCGCAACAGCGTGAGCGTCCGGTGCCCGGGTTTGGGTTGCCGCGTGGCGAAGTCGATGTTGGCCAGCGCGTCGAGTTCGGTCACCACGATGTCGATGTTGTCGGTGCCGATACCGTGCGACAGGACGGTCATCCGCTTGCCCTTGTAACTTCCCGTCACGGTGTGGAACTCGCGGCTCGCCACGCTACATTCGCGCTCGTCGAAGTGTGCTACCACCTGTGCCACACGTCCCGGATCGCCCACCAACACCACCGTGTCGGCCAACTGCTCGGGACGCAGGTGGAGATGGAATATCGAACCGTCGTCGTTGATTATCAGTTCGGAAGAGGGTATGCTTCGCATAAGTTACGAATTACGAATTACGAATTACGAGTTATTTCTTTGTAAAAATAGTTATTTTTGCATTCATTTAGTTCGTAATTCGTAATTTATAATTTGTAATTGAATATGACTCTTATAAAATCCATCTCGGGAATCCGGGGAACCATAGGCGGTGGGGCGGGCGAAAACCTTACTCCGATCGACATAGTTAAATTTACCTCGGCATACGCCTCGTACATCCGTTCGGGTGCGGGCGGTGGGCGCATCAAGATAGTCGTGGGGCGCGACGCGCGGCTGTCCGGCGAAATGGTACACGCATTGGTGGTAGGCACGCTTCAGGGTTGCGGCGCCGATGTCGTCGACGCGGGGCTATGCACCACGCCGGGGGTCGAAATGGCGGTCGTTGATTACGGCGCCGACGGAGGTATCATCCTGACCGCCAGCCACAATCCGCGGCAATGGAACGCACTGAAACTTTTAGACGCGCGAGGAGAGTTCCTGAGCGCCGCAGCCGGTGCCGCGATACTCGACATGGCCGCGGCGGAAGATTTCGATTATGTCGGCGTCGACGCTCTCGGCCGTGTGGTCGAGCGGGTCGATTTCACTGCCCGGCATATCGCCGCGGTTCTGGCCCTGCCGACGGTCGATGCTTACGCCGTTCGCGCGCGCAGGTTCCGCGTGGTGGTCGACGCGGTCAATTCGGTGGGTGGAGTGGCCATTCCGGCGCTGCTCGGGGAATTGGGCTGCGAGGTGGTGTGTCTCAACTGCGAGGCCACCGGCGAATTCGCCCACAATCCCGAACCTCTGCCCGAAAACCTGACCGAGATCGCCGAAGCGGTGGTGCGCGAGGGGGCCGATCTGGGTATAGTGGTCGATCCCGATGTCGACCGTCTCGCCCTTGTGTGCGAGGACGGTACGATGTTCGGCGAGGAGTATACGCTCGTGGCCGTGGCCGATTACGTGCTGTCGAAAACTCCGGGAAACACCGTCTCGAACCTCTCCTCGTCGCGCGCCCTGCGCGATGTCACGGAGCGTCGCGGCGGCTGGTACGAAGCGGCGGCGGTGGGTGAGGTGAACGTCGTTGAGAAGATGAAGGAGACGGGCGCGGTGATCGGCGGCGAGGGCAACGGAGGAATCATATATCCCGAACTGCACTATGGCCGCGACGCGCTCGCGGGTGTGGCGCTCATGCTGACCCACCTTGCTCACAGCGGAACGACCATGACGCAGTTGCGGGCCACATATCCCGACTATCACATCTCGAAAAACAAGATCGAGTTGACCCCGGATGTGGATGTCGACGCTATCCTCGCCTCGGTAAAGAATGCTTATTCCGGCGCGGCGGGAGTGGAAAAGGTGACCGATATCGACGGCGTGAAGATCGATTTCGCCGACCGCTGTTGGGTGCACCTGCGCAAATCCAACACCGAGCCGATAATCCGCATCTACTGCGAGGCACCCGACCGCGAAACCGCCGACGCCCTCGCACGGACGATGATCGAAAAGATCGGAGAGTTGTAATAACACGAAACGTCATTGCGAGCCGTAAGGCGAAGCAATCCAGAATACCAACACGCTGGATTGCTTCGCCTTACGGCTCGCAATGACGAAATGGATCGACTATGGAGAAGCATAATACAGGGATCGGAGAGAGAGTTCTCAAAGGTTCTTTCCCGGTGATTGCGGCGATACACATCACCGTGTTCACCGCCATCGGCGCCACCACGCGGCAGTGGCGGCTTCTGGTCGTTTTCCTCGCCGGTTTCGCTCTGACCATGGCCGCCTGGGCGGTGTTCAGATTGTGGCAGGCCCGGCGGATGGAAAAAGAGCGGCCCCGCGACTGATCGGGGGCCGCTCTTCATGGCAGGTTGTTCCACGCGGCGCCGGACTATCCGTTCGACCCTTTTTTCGTCGTTATGAGCACCACGCCGTTGGATCCCCTCATTCCGTATATGCCCGTCGCACCCGCGTCTTTCAGCACGCTTATCGAGGCGACATCGCTCGGGGCGATCATCGCGTTGGCGTCAGCGAAACTGCTTACCGCAACCCCGTCGACCACCACGAGCGCGTCGATACTCGAGTTGATCGAGTTTATGCCGCGGATTATGAGATTATCGCCGAGGAAACGAACCCCCGGAACCCTACCCTGAATGTAACTCTTGAGATCGGAGTAGGAGTATGAGCCGGCCATGTCCAACTGAGTGATGGAAGTGGTGTTGATCCTGCCCGGAACCTTACCGTATCCCGTTTCGTACTCTTTGGAGACCGCGGGTACGGATGTGGACTCGGGTGCCTGTGCTTTTCGGGTCTTTATGAGGATCACGCCGTTTTTCCCCTTCTCGCCATATAGATCGATGGCAGTGCGGTCTTTCAGCACCGCGATCGATTCGATCGTGTTCTGATCGATGGCCTTCATCTCTTCGTTCGTTATCTCCTTTCCGTCGAGCAGGATCATGGGATTACCACTCATTGACATTTCATCCCCGGTTTCCTTATCGGTCAAACCGAGGTGGATCGATTCGTAGATGCGAGGTTTCTCCGTGTCGTGGCGCTGAACTCCATATCCTATCACCCTGATCTCTTCCATCTTACCCTTCAGCACGTCATCGGGAATATTCGACTCCCCGGTTCCGCTTTTGGAGGTGATGAGCACCGCACCGACTTTCGCGCGCTCGCCGTACTTCTCGACCGCCGAAGCGTCTTTCAGCACATCGATCGACTTGATCGTATTCGGATCGAGAGGCAACTGCTCACCCGTGATCTCTTTGCCGTCTAAAAAGTACAGAGGTTGCTGTCCGTCACCGGCAGTGCCGGTGCCTTTGACAGTTAGCGTCGTAGCTTCATTTTTCGCGGATTCGTCGGTGTTACCCTGGAGCGAAAAATCGACGGGCATGATATAGAACACGCGCACGGGTTTGCCTTTCTGCATACCGGACGACCACTTGGGCGACTGCGATATTACACGCACGACTTCGTCGGTGAGCAGTTTCGAAGGCGAAGCGATCTCCTCGATATTGGTCAGGGAGCCGTCGCGCTCGATAACGAACCTCAGGGTAACTTTGCCGACTATGTTCTTCTCTACCGCCTCCTTTGGATAGATAAGGCGGGATTGAACCCAGTAGCGGAAATCATTGAGGTTGCCACCCTCGAATTTCGGCATCACCTCGGCGGTGGGCACCGGGGTATCCCCGTCGGGTTTTTGAGGGCTTTGCGCAGAAGCGGAAGGCGCGGTATAACTTTCCACAATATCCACGGAGTTGTCGCCGTCTTGATGGACAACGGCCGCCTCTAACATCGAAGATTCGGGCGGTTCCGGAGTTACGACGGGCGCTTCGACGGCCTCGGGAGACTCGGTGTAAATAATCTCGGGAGCGCGCTCGGTGAACGAAAAGAGCATCATCATCCCGGCGGCCAGAGGCAACACTCCCGCTACCCTAAGGGCGCTGTACCTGGTAAGTTTCATTTTGTTTTTCATCATCAGAAATCGTTTTTTTGTGAGTGAGTCGCCCAGTCCCACGGATAGTTCCGGATTGTACCCGAAGATCTGGCGAAATATAAGTGGCAGGTACTCCTCGACGGTGAATCCCCCGTCCAGAACATCCCTGTCGGCTTCGAATTCGTGAACCTCGCCCAGAAGGCTCGCCGCCCACCAGGCAAAAGGATTGAACCATTGCAGGTTTTTGATCGCCTCCATCGCGATCTTCTCCTGCGAGTGGCGGTGGCGGATGTGGCTGGCTTCGTGCAGCACTATCTGCCGCATCTCCTCGTCGTTCGTACCACGCTCGACGAAAACGGTCCGCATGAACGAGAACGGCGACGAGACCTCCCCTGAGAGCGCTATCTCGCATCCGGTCGCGCGGAACACTTCAGCGCGCCGTTTTATGCGGGCTATGCGAACGATCTGGCACGTCATCACCACGGCCAACACTCCTATGCCGACTGTCCAGAGCGCCCACAGCGCCACCCTGCCCCAGTCGACGGGAGGGGCGGCAACGGGTGTTCCCGCAAAGTCGATGAAATCCAAAGGCATCGTGGTAACGAGTGTGGCCTCCATCGGCGCAACCCTCCACACGGGAATATCGAGCGCGGGAATGACGGCGGCCACCACGAGCGAGGCGACGAGGTAGATGCGAGCCACCCTGAACGAGGTGTGGCGATGGAGCACCGTGCGGTAGAATGCCGTGAACAGGCCGCTACAAACCACCACGCCAAGGGCGTATGTCAGTATCTCTTTCATTGTTGCTCCTTTTTAATTTCTTCCAGAATACCTATTATACTGTCGAATTCCTTCAGCGAGACGTTCTCCCTGCGCGACAGGAACGACACCATCTGAACGAGCGAACCGCCGAAAAAGTTGCCCAACACCCCCGTCATATACTGCTCGGTGTACTCCTCGCGTCCCACCAGCGGATGGTATTCGTGGGTGCGCCCGTAGGCGGTGTGGGCCACGAAGCCCTTCTGTTCGAGTATGCGCACTATGGTCGAGACGGTGTTGTAGGCGGGACGCGGCTCGGGCATCTCGTCGAGGATGTCATTGACGAAAGCGCGGCGTTTTTGCCACAGTATCTGCATGATCTCGAGTTCGGCGCGCGTCAACTCCGTCGGGCGTTTTTTGATAGTCTCCGTATTCATTTTTACACTTATAGCTTTAGTCACTTAACTAATGGCTTAGTTTTGATAACGCAAATATATAACTATCATTTTAGTTTTGCAACTAATTTTATAATTATTTTCACAAAAAAAGTGCAGAACGCTAATTTTCTGCACTTTACGGTAGGAAATAAGAATAGAGCGTCAGGGCTGACCGAACGTCACGTTCGAAAACCGGGCGGTTTCGGCCACATCGGGCTCGTGGGAGCAGATGAACAGCCCCACGAGGCAGGTTTCGGGAAGCGCCAGCGTGATCTCGCTACCCGATATGGCGGGATCGGTGCCGGTGGCGGTGATCGAAATCCTCTCGCCGCGGCGCTCCAAGGTGATGCGCGCGGGGATCGCACTGCCCGTCGGTTGGGCGATGGCCTCCTCGGTGAGCGCTCCTTCGACCGGGCGGTATTGCAGCGAGACCAGACCGTCGCCATGCACGGCAGCGTCGGCGTAAACGGCGTCGCCGTCCAGCCCGTCGCGAATTATGATGCCCAGTTTGCGGTGGGCGTTGACACCCTCGCCCTCGAAGGCCACGTCGGCCGACAGGGTGAAATCGCCCGCCGCCTCGCGCCATGTCATAAAGAATTCGTCGGTCTCGGCCCACATGTTGGTTCCTCCGCCGGTGAGGGTGTAGGTGCCCGTGGCAGCGTCAAATGAGACGCTTCCCGGAATTTTCACCGGGCCCACGTCGCCCGACTCCGGGAACAGGTTTTTCTCCGCCGCGCCCGAGCACGAAACGAGGGCCGTCGACAGCAACGCGACAAACAGATTAATCTTCATTGTTCGAATTATTTACAGCGAATAAATTCTCTACCTTCTCGACTATATCCTCCGGAGCGGCGTCGACCAGGAAAACGTGCGAGGGCTTCAGATGCCAAAGTTCCTTTCCGGCGGCGGCGAGGGTCGATTTGTAGAGGGCCTCTCCCCCACCCGTGATGTTGAGCATAACGATTTTGTCGCGTTCCACTTTGCCGTCCGCGACCGCTTTTACGAGAGAGGCGGCGGCTATGGCGGCAGCCGGGTGGATGTCGCACCCTTCGGTTTCGAGGAACAACGCGGCCGCCTTGCGCGCCTGGGCGTTGGTGGCGACGACTATCTCGCCGCCTGTGTCTTTCAGAGCGTCGTGGAGCCCCCCCACAATGCCGTAAGGCGGGCGGCGGTTCGACAGCACCTTGGCGTCGATGATCTCGGCGTCGCGGCGTGCGTGGTTGTCGTCATAGTCGAGCATTACCCTCGAGTCGACCCGCCAGGCATCGTACATAGGTACGAAAGGCGCATTCTGCGACACTACGAGGCGGCATTTTTTATTCCCGAAGCGTCCGTCCTCGATGAGGCGCAGATTTGCCTCCCACGCCGCAATGGCTCCCGTTCCGCTTCCCACGGCCTGGAAATAGTAGTCGGGAATCTCGCCGATGGTGGTCGCCGCCGAAAGCATCGTCGTGGCCATTCCGTCGCGGCGGGCGACGTTTTTCGCTCCCCCCTCGGCGAAGAAACGCTTCGAGCGCAGGGCGATGTTGCTCAGGTGGATCGCGTCGAAATAGTCGCTCCCCTTTTCGCTGGCGATCAGCTTGACGCAATCGTTCAGAGGTTTCTCGAACCAGAGCGCGTCGAGATTGTCGGCCGGAACCGACAGCAACAGCGGAATATTGTTCTCGGAACACACCTTTGCGAACGCGCGTGCGGTGTTGCCCGCGCTCGCCACGACCAGGATGCGCTCCTCGCCCTCTGGAATGCGTCCGCACACGCTGTACGCCTCGGTCTCCTTGAACGAGGCCGTCGTCATGCGCGCGCCGCGGGCCGGGTTCCAGCCGCTGAAGGTTATCCAGAGGTTTTCGAGACCGAGCCTCGCGGCGAGACCCTTGCTTTTGTAGGTCACAGGGGCGGCGCTACCGTGCAACATGCGGTGGATGGGCAGCCAGTCGTGGAATTTATAGAGCCCGTGGTCGTCGGACTTCACGTCGAGCTGTTTTTTCTCGTAAATGGCCCTCACCATCGACGGCGTGCCGCACATCCGGTCTTCGAGCATCCAGCCCGTGTCGTCGAAACGGCGGCCCGTGGCCACGCATTCGAGCGTGTATTGAGTGGGTTTAAAATCGGTCATTCCTGTTCTATGGATTTTATTTTCTTGGCATTAAGCGAGGTAACTACTTTTTGTCCGGTCTTTTGCTCCAACTCTAAGCGCGCGTTCCGGGCTATTTGGCCGCCCTGCCGGGCCACTTCGGCGTGCTGTCGCAGGGTTTGCGGTTCGACAGCTACGGAAATGTCTTTGGTCGAGAGTTCGGCCAGCATATTGAGCACCAACTCTCGGTTGGTCATGTGGTCGCGCAGGTTCTCTTTCTTCAGCCCTTTCAACTGTTTGTACTCTCGCGCCGTGTGATCCGACCACGTTTTGTAGATTATGTCTGTCAGCGTCGCAAAATGGACACCCTCATCCAAACCGTGACGTCGCCATTCGTCGGTCAGTTCCTTGCGAATTTCGATGCTCTTGAGGCGTTGGTTGATCCAGCTCTCGGAGTAGCCCAGCCGCCGGTAATCGGTCATAGCCTGCTCGATGGAGAGTTCGGGGTCATACAACTGGTCGAGACGTTGGCTCGCTACATTTGCCATCCATCGCTTGAATGGTTCGGCTTTTGGCGACGGTATAGATTGTATTAGACGAAAAACACCTTCCATATCGGCAAAATTTATCTTCTGCCGTCCACCTGCCGTTGGAATCGAAAGGGGGGTGACAATTTGTCCCCACCCTTGCGACAACAGAGGGTCCCTTTTTCTCATTTTTTTGATATAGTCGGTTGGGTTGACGCTATCTGTCAATACACCGACAACATCGACAATCGAGAAGTACCATTTCTCCTGCTCCTCGTCCCAAACCGAGCGAACTTTCTGTTGCTCGAAAAGCTGTATCTTGTTTTGCGGGGCCATTCTCAACTCATTCTGTTCCGGTAGTCCTCGTAGCCGAATTCTTTTACGATTTTCAGTTGGTCGTCGGCTGTCCAAATGGCTATCGAGGGGTGGCGTACACCGTTGAACATGGTGGTTTTGACCATCGTGTAGTGGATCATGTCGTCGAAAACAACGCGGTCGCCGACCTTCGGATCGCCTTTCTCGAAAGTCCACTCGCCCATCCAATCGCCCGCAAGGCAACTGCTTCCGCCCATTCTGTATCCCCTCTCGCCGGGCCGGGTGTCGCGTGCCCCGACGATGGCGGGCTTGTAGGGCATTTCGAGACAGTCGGGCATGTGGCACGCGAACGAGACGTCGAGCATAGCGGTTCTGACGCCGCCGCTCTCGACTATGTCCTCCACCCGCGACACCAGAACGCCTGTGCGCCAGGTGAAAGCGCTGCCCGGTTCGAGGATTATTCTTACGCCGGGGTGTTTAGCCCGGAAATCCTTTATCGTTTCTATCAGTAGCTCCACGTCGTACCCCTCGCGCGTCATCAGGTGGCCGCCGCCGCAGTTGAGCCACTTTATCTGCCCCAGAAGATGGCCGAAACGCTCTTCGAGGGCACTTAGCGCTTTGGCGAGGTCTGCAGCTTCCGACTCGCACAAGACATGGAAATGCAACCCCTCGACCCCGCCGGGAAGTTCGTCGAGCCGCTCGATGCCGAGACGCGAGCCCGGCATGGCGGGGTTGTAGAGATCGGTCTCGACGGGCGACCAGCCGGGGTTTACGCGCAGTCCGCACGAAATGCCGCGCAACAGGGCCTGTGCCCCGAACCGTTCGAACTGCCCCACCGAGTTGAACGTGATGTGGTTGCTGTGGTGCATGATACCCTCGAACTCGGCATCGGAGTACGCCGGAGCGTAGGTGTGTGCCGGGGAGCCGTACTCCTCGAAAACCAGACGCGCCTCGTTGAGTGAACTTGCCGTCGCCCCGTCGCTGTGCCGCGCCAACTCCGGAAAAACGCTCCACATGGCGCACGCCTTCAGAGCGACGATCACCTCCGCGCCCGACTCCGCACGCACGCGGTCGATCAGCGCGAGGTTTCGCCCGAGCGCACGCTCGTCGAGCACGAAACACGGCGAGGGTATTTTTTTGAAGTCCATCATGAGCGCCTCATGTGGCGATTGATACGTCTTGTCTCTTTCTTTACGAGACGCCGAATCTTTTTGTAGCTTTTCTTGCTATCGAATGTAATGGATGTGCCATCGATATTTACCACGATTTTGTTGCCGGAGTCACTCACATCGATTAAGGTTTTATTCCGTCTGCGCTTGCCGCGATCCTCGAAGATGCTATCGTCTACGACAGATATATTTCCGTCCAGACTGATGATGTGGTTACCGTGTACGACGGATATTTTCCCGTCGGATCCGACTATATGGTTGCCGTGTATGGCGGAGATATTTCCATCCGGACTAACTATATGGCTGCCATGTACGACCGAATGAGTCCCGTCCGGATTAACGATGACTTGTGCGTACAAAGGGCAAACCGCAATGGCCGCCGCAAAAATAAAAACTATCTTTTTCATACTTCGAGGTCTATATCGAACGCCTCATGCCAAGGCAACCCCTGATCTCCCAGTTCGGCGAGGAACGGATCGGGATCGAACTGCTCGACGTTGAACACCCCTGCCCCGCTCCACAATCCGCGCGCCCACATCGCCGTCCCGAGTGCCGCCGGAACGCCAGTGGTGTAGCTCACCGCCTGAGTACCGGTCTCGCGGTACGCAGCCTCGTGGTCGCAGTTGTTCCATATATAATAGGTGTGCTCGCGGCCGTCTTTGATACCGCGAATACGGCAACCTATCGAGGTGAGGCCCGTGTAGTTCTCGCCCAGCGACTTGGGATCGGGTAACACCGCCTTCAGGAACTGGATCGGGATGATCTCCACGCCGCCATACATCACCGGGTCGATGCGGGCCATGCCGATGTTCTGGATCACGCGCAGGTGGGTGAGGTACTCCTGCCCGAAGGTCATCCAGAAGCGCGCCCTTTTGATGGTCGGGTAGTTCTTTACGAGCGATTCCAGCTCCTCGTGGTAAATGACATAACTCTCTTTGGGGCCGATCTCGGGATAGGTTATCGGCTGGTGTATCTCATGCGGCTTGGTGGTGACCCACCCCCCGTTCTCCCAATAGCGGCCCGGCTGGGTCACCTCGCGGATGTTGATCTCGGGGTTGAAGTTGGTGGCGAAAGCCATTCCGTGATTACCGGCGTTGCAGTCCACTATGTCGAGATAGTGGATCTCGTCGAAATGGTGCTTGGCGGCGTATGCGGTGAAGATCGCGCTCACGCCCGGGTCGAAGCCGCAGCCGAGGATAGCCGTGAGGCCTTTTTCGCGGAACCTGTCCTGATAGGCCCACTGCCAACTGTACTCGAATTTTGCCTCGTCTTTGGGCTCGTAATTCGCCGTGTCGAGATAGTTCACCCCGCATTCGAGACAGGCGTCCATGATCGTGAGGTCCTGATACGGCAGGGCGACATTGATCACGATGTTGGGGGTGTGTTTACGGAAGAGTGCGACCAGTTCGGGCACGTTGTCGGCATCGACGCGGTCGGTTTTAATGCGTCCGGCGCCATGTTTCGCATTGACGGCCCCGGCGATGGCGTCGGCTTTGGATTGGGTGCGCGAGGCGAGCGTGATGTCGGTAAACACCGGATTGGCAGCCACTTTGTGCGCAACGACGGTACCTACCCCGCCCGCGCCTATTATCATTACTCTCGACATTGTGTGAGTTTTTTACAGGTTTATTTTGCGCGAAATTAACTCTTTTATTTTGGTAAAACAAAAAAAGAGGTTACATTTGCACCCTGTAAAAAACCAAAGATATCCTATCAGGCGTGAGCCGCCAGGGTGTTTTCGGAGGGCCGGAGGGTATTTTACGAGCCCGCCGGACATTTTGCGGAAAGAACGATTCAGTAGCTCAGTTGGTAGAGCACATCCCTTTTAAGGATGGGGTCCTGGGTTCGAGCCCCAGCTGGATCACGAATGACCCCAGCGGGATCACGGTAAAAAGCGACTTTCGGGTCGCTTTTTTCATTCAATCACCCTCACAGCCGCTTCTGGCGGGGGTTTCCAAAATCACCCCATTTCTCGACTACGACACGAAAAAGACGCGAAAAGACGTAATAAATCGCGCCTGCGACAAGGTGCGTGTGAGTTAATCGTAACCACTGTGCGGCGAAATACGACAGGTTACGAATAAATTTTTCCACACCTCCGAAATGACTTGCACGTTCCAGAAAACGATGTTATGTTTGTCGTGTAAACAAC
>QMCD01000318.1_pt1 | contig 41222 bp, 36 predicted proteins | sample 1821841 | NCBI WGS metagenome assembly QMCD01 (sample SAMN01991225, study PRJNA193472) | Termite gut metagenome, whole genome shotgun sequencing project. | isolation source: worker | host: Macrotermes natalensis
CCATCGCGGCATTGCGGCCAACATCCGGCCGCGCGCCCGCGCCCAGTCCACGAGTCAATGTGGAGCCAAGCTGAATCTGTAGCGGCGCGCTGGATCGCTTCAGCGCCTGGGCATCGGTGTTGGCGCAAATGAATTCGACACCGGCCAATCCGCGCGCGATCATATGCTCCAGTGCATTACCGCCGCAACCGCCCACCCCGATGACTTTGATAATTGCCCCGTCAACGGTTTGCTCAATCAACTCAAAACTTGCGTTCATACCGATCTCCTGTCTGGTGTTATTTTTTATATTTTGTGTGTCGCCCTGCCAATGATAGGGAAATTCAAACTGTTCTTCGTTCATCGCGTTTCTCCATCGGAGTGTATTGTAATACTTAAAAGTTGGTTTTGAACCATTGTTTGACTCTTTGTATGCTTCCCAATAAACCGTGTGTCTGATTTCGCGCAGCTTGCTGTCGCAGCCAATGATCGCGCCCTTGATATAAAAGCCCCATTGCCGACGCATACAGTGGCGCATTCACGACCTCATAAAGCGGCCCCTCATATACGGTTTTGCCGATACGCACCGGCAAATGGAAAACTTCTTCGCCGAGCTCCTCCATACCTGTCAATTGCGCAGCACCTCCGGTCAGTACGATCCCCGAAGAAATCCGGTCGATATAGCCGGAGCGTTCCAGCTCATCTTTAACGAAACCGTAGAGTTCTTCAACACGCGGCTCAATCACGCCCGCAAGCGTATGGCGCGACAGTTTTCTCGGCGCTTTCCCGGAAACACTGGGAACCTCGACAAAATCGTTCTGATTGGCAAGCTGCTGCAAAGCGCAACCGTGCAACACCTTCAAATCTTCCGCTTCCCTAGTCGGCGTGCGCAGCGTCATCGCAATATCGCTGGTCACATGATCGCCTGCGATTCCGATCACCGCCGTATGGCGAATGGCGCCGCCGGCGAATACCGCGATATCGGTTGTGCCGCCGCCGATATCCACCAGGCACACGCCCAGCTCTTTTTCATCATCGTTCAGCACCGCCCGCGCCGCTGCCAGCGGCTGCAAAAATATCTCGTTTACCTCCAGGCCGCTGCGACGCACACATTTGACGACATTTTCTACGGCGGAAATCGCGCCGGTCACCACATGAACATCCACCTCAAGCCGCATGCCGCTCATACCCAGCGGATCGTGCACATCGCCCTGGTCGTCGACCCGAAACTCCTGCGGCAAAATATCGATGATCTGATGGTCGTTGGTGATCGATACCGCGCGCGCCGTTTCCATCACCCGGTCAATATCTTCCTGGGAAACTTCATTTTTCTCCTTGATCGGCACCATACCGCGCGAGTTCAAGCTACGGATGTGCGTCCCGGAAATACCGGTATAAACGTTGTCGATGTGGCAATCGGCCATGATTTCCGCTTCTTTGACGACACTGTGAATCGACGAAACGGTCGCCTCAATATTAACCACCGCGCCCCTTTTCAGGCCGCGCGATGGCTGCATGCCATAACCGATCACCTGTAATTCATGATCAGGCATCAGTTCGGCGACGATCGCCATCGTTTTGGATGTGCCTATATCCAAGCCAACGATCAAATTTTGCTGTTCTTTTGCCATACCGTTCCTTTTCACCCAGGTTCACCCCGATGTTGCTCGCTCTTTTTCGTTCAGGCGTACGGCAAGGCCGTTTCGATAACGAAGGTCTATATAGTCGATATAGACTCCCGCTTGCGCCATAGCGCCAACCGTTTTGCGATATACCGAAGCAAAACGCGCCAACCGTTCGTTGATATCCTCTTTACCCAGTTCAATCCATTGTGCGCCATATTCGCCGGATATTTCAATATGCCAACTGTTGCGCGGCGACCGATGAGCGCCGTGCAAATCAACGTTGATCGACGCCAACAAGCTGTGCCAACGTTCAAAATAATCCACCACCGCTTTCGCCTCCGCGTCTGCACCGCTTAACCTGGGCAACTCGCCATCATAAGGCGCAGCAAAAACTTCGCCTCTCCTCGATACCAGTGCCGTTTCATTCCAGGATGCGAAAGGCTCAAACTCCTCGATGGTGATCATCAACATATCTGGCCATTGCCGATGCAAACTCGCCGTGCGCACCCAAGGCACTTGTTGTAACGCCCGTTGCGCATGATCAAGATCCATTGTAAAAAAAGTTCCTTTTAATTCACGACGAACCACGGCGCCGATATGCGCCGGGTCGGCGCGCCGGACATTATGTACTTCCACGCTGCGAAAAAGAAAGAACGGTTGCTGTACCAGCCACTTTCCCGCCGCCCAAAGCAATGCCGCCGCCGACACGCCGATCAGTGTCAGCGAAATTGCGTTCATTGCTCTTGGGTCATGCCACATAAGCGCCTTTCAAAATTATCAGACACAACTCCTCAAAAGCGATCCCCGCCTCGCGCGCCGCCATCGGCACGAGGCTATGTGCCGTCATTCCCGGCGACGTATTGATTTCCAGAAAGGTCCAGGTGCCGTCATCGCATAACATCACATCCAGCCGACCCCAACCCCGGCATCCGATCACCTGAAACGCTTTCATCGCCTCCGCGCGGATTTTCTCTTCGATCACCGCGTCAATTCCGGACGGACAAAAATACCGGGTATCGTCAGAAAAATACTTGTGCTCAAAATCGTAATTGCCGTCGGGTGCGGCAATGCGCACTGAAGGCAACGCGCTATTGTCCAAGATGGCGACGGTCAGCTCCATACCCGAAATAAACTCTTCGGCGAGAATCAAATCATCGTACCGGCTGACCTCCGCCAGAATCTCATCAACCCGAGACACATCATCGGCATTCACCTTGACGATACCGATACTTGAGCCTTCATGTATCGCCTTGAGCATGAATGGCGTTTTCAACTCGTCGATGATCGGCCGCATATCGCTGTCGCGACGAACAATCCGATAACGCGGTGTAGCAATGCCGGCTGCCTGCCAAACCATTTTGGTACGCCATTTATCCATCGCCAGCGCCGACGCCATCACACCGCTGCCGGTATAGGGAATGCCCATCATTTCCAACGCGCCCTGTACCACGCCGTCCTCGCCGCCGCGTCCGTGCAGTATCACGAATGCGCAATCGAAACGCCCTTCTTTTAACTGCCAGATATTCTGCTGCGCCGGATCAAAAGCATGCGCATCAATGCCCTGCGCACATAACGCCTCGAGCACATTGCGGCCCGACATCAGGGACACCTCCCGCTCCGCCGAAGAGCCGCCCATCAATACCGCCACTTTGCCCCAGCCCGTCATCTTGCTTCCCCGATCATCCGCACCTCCGGCACCAGTCGAATGCCTTTTTCCTCGTACACCCGCCGCTGAACATATTCAACCAACGCCTCAATATCCGCCGCGCTCGCCTGCGCTTTTGGGTTGACAATAAAATTTGCGTGTTTTTCCGACACCTGTGCGCCGCCGATGGTATAGCCTTTCAAACCGACGTCCTCAATCAAACGACCCGCATAGTCACTCGGCGGATTACGAAATACACTTCCGGCATTGGGTACGGCCTGCGGCTGCGTTTCGGTACGTCTCGCCAACAAGTGTTTAACATTGGCAAGATTGTCCGCAAACGATTTTTGCGCATCGTGTCGAAACGTCAGCCAGGCGCCGACAAAGATCTCCGGCGATAACATATCAACACCGGCCGCATCAGCACCGGCACGCAATGTCACGCTTCGGTAAGCTACCTCATACGCATCCGGAAACCGCAATACGCGCTCGCCGTCACGGCGCACCACGTCAACGCGCCGCACATGCCGCCAAATTTCGTCGCCGCAACAGCCGGCATTCATCGCCAGCGCGCCACCGACGGTTCCGGGAATACCCGCAAGAAATGCGGCGTCAACAAAGTGGTGCAAAACGGCAACGCGCACCAGTTTTGGCGTCGACAGCCCCGCGGGCGCATAAATACTGTCTTGGGCGACGATCGGCTCATTTTTCATTTCATGAATAAAAATCACCGCACCGCGAACACCGCGATCGCGGATCAAAACATTGCTGCCCAACCCCAATACCGTCACCGGCACCTCTGACGGCAATGCTTTCAAAAAAGTCTGCAGGTCGTCGACGTCGGCCGGAAAAAATGCGAGATCCGCGTCGCCCCCGACCCGCCAGCGGGTATAACGCGCCAACGGAAGCATCTGCGCCATACGCCCACGTAACGGCACACGGGCAAGAAAAGGAAATGACGAAATGTTCATCTCACCCATCGAGACTTCCTTTTGCCAATTGCGGCGCCAGTAACCCGATATTGCCCGCGCCCATCGTCAGTACGATATCGCCGTCTTGCGCTATCGCCGGCAATTGCGCCGGAATGTCCTGCCAGTTTTCGATAAACACGGGTTCGGCGCCGAAAACACGCAGCGCGCGCGCCAATGCTCTACCGTCTGCGGCAACAATAGACGCTTCGCCGGCAGGATAAACTTCCGTAAGCACCAATACGTCCGCCTGCGCCAGCACCGAAACAAAATCCTCAAAAAGATCGCGTGTACGCGAATAGCGGTGCGGTTGAAACACCAGCACCATGCGACGTCCCGGGAAGCCGCCGCGCACCGCATCAATCGTCGCCTTAATTTCCGCAGGATGATGCCCGTAATCATCAATCAGCGTTACCTTCACGTTCTCTTTTATGGCGACCTCCCCATAACTTTGAAAACGCCGCCCCACACCTTTGAATTGCGCGAGCGCACGGGCAATCGCGTCATCCGCGATATTGAGTTCGCGTCCCACAGCGATTGCTGCCAACGCGTTTTGCACATTGTGCCGGCCAGGCAGCGTCAACATCATCCGAATATCGGCAAACCCCGATTGCCGCACGGTAAAATGCATCGCACTCTGCGCTTGCCTCACATCAACAGCGCGCAAATCGGCATCTTCCGTAAAACCGTAGCTGATTGTCGAACGTCCGACCGTCGGCAAAATCTCTCTGACGCTTTCGTCATCCATACAAGCGACTGCCACACCGTAAAACGGCAACCGCTGCAAAAAATCGACAAACGTTTTCTTCACCTTGGCAAAATTCTGCTGATAAGTTTCCATATGATCAATATCGATATTGGTCACCACAGAAATCACCGGCGATAAATGCAAGAAAGAAGCATCCGATTCATCTGCTTCGGCAACGAGAAATTCACCGCTTCCCAAACGGGCGTTCGCTTCGGCAGACAACAGCCGCCCGCCGATGACAAATGTCGGATCCAGGCCGCCTTCGGCAAGCACGGAAGCCACCAAGCTGGTGGTCGTCGTCTTGCCATGCGTTCCGGCAATCGCAATCCCTTTTTTCAACCGCATCAGTTCGGCCAACATCACCGCGCGAGCAACGACCGGAATGCCCGCCGTGCGTGCCGCTTGTATTTCGGGGTTGTCTTCGAAAATTGCCGTCGAAACAACAACCGCGTCGCTGCCCAGTACATTGTCGCGGCGGTGTTCGCTCCAAATCGATACGCCCAGCGAACGCAACCGCCGGGTTGCGCGGTTCTCCTGCCGGTCGGAACCGGTGACGACATAACCGAGATTGACCAACACCTCGGCAATGCCGCTCATGCCCGAGCCGCCAATGCCGACAAAATGCAAACGCTTGATCTTATGCCTCATCGAGAATTCCTTTCGACGATTGCTTTGCGCGATATGCGTTACCCAGCTCAGCGCAAACTTGTGCCACCGTCTCCGCCGCGTTTTCTTTACGCAATTGATAAGCGTTCTCCGCCATCGCCAAAGCGCGCGCGCGATTCATGCCCGCCAGCCACATCGCCAGCGTTTTCGGTGTCAGTTCGTTTTGATCCATTTTGACCGCCGCGCCTTTTTCAACCAGCATGTTGGCGTTTGCGCTTTGCTCGTCGGCAATCGCACCGACAAACGGCACGATCAATGCGCCAACGCCAACCGCCGCCAGTTCGGCAACCGTCATCGCGCCGCCGCGACAAATCACCACATCGGCTTCCGCGTAAGCGTTGCCCATTTCATCGATAAACGGCATGAATGTCGCACCGACTTGGTAACGCGCGTAAAGTGAGCGTACATGATCGATTTGTTTTTCGCCCGTTTGATGCGTCACCCGCGGACGCTCCCCTTCGGGCAACATTGCCAGCATTGCCGGAATACATTCATTAATCGCGCGCGCACCGAGACTGCCGCCAACCACCAGTATCCGTAACGGCCCTGTCCGCGAAGCGAAGCGCTCGCGCGGCGGTAGCTGTCGCAACATTTCATCGCGTACCGGGTTGCCACTCCAGATTACATTGGGCAAGGCACCCGCGCCGAATACATCGGGAAAACCCACAAAAACCCGATCCGCGCCATGACGCAGAATACGATTGGCCAAACCGGGAACGGCATTGGCTTCGTGAATCGCCATCGGTATGCGTCCAGCCACCGCCATAAGAGCTCCCGGAAATGACGCAAAGCCGCCGAAACCAATCACCACGTCCGGGCGATACTGCTTCAAAATTTTCCGGCTCTGCCAAAACGCGCGCAACAATTCCAGCGACCCAAAAATCATTGTGCGTATGCCTTTCCCGCGCACGCCGCCAAAACGAATGCTTTCAAAGGCAATGCCGGCTTCCGGCACTAAACGCGCTTCCATGCCCGCTTCGGTTCCCAACCAGAGTACCCGCCAACCGCGCGCGCGCAACGCCCGTGCCACGGCAATGCCGGGAAACACATGCCCCCCCGTGCCGCCGGTTGTAATCATGGCCGTACCGACTTGTTGCGCTTCGTTGTTCATAACTTATGCCCCGCCAAAAGCCGCCGATTTTCGTAATCAATACGCAAAAGCACCGCCATCATGATGCAATTGACGACGATACCGCTGCCTCCGAACGATAAAAACGGCAGCGTTAAACCTTTTGTCGGCAGAATGCCCATATTGACGCCCATATTGATAAACGCCTGAACGCCGATCCAGATACCGGTACCGTACGCGGTTAACGCGGAAAACGGCTGCTGCAAACGAGACGCCTGAACACCGATCATCCAAGTGCGCAACAGCAACCACATGAATAATAAAATCACGACCAACACGCCGATAAAACCAAGCTCCTCTGAAATCACGGCAAGAATAAAATCGGTGTGCGCTTCAGGCAAATAAAGCAGTTTCTCAACACTGTCGCCCAACCCGACGCCCCAGAATTCGCCGCGACCAAACGCCATCAACGAATGCGTGAGTTGATAACCTTTCCCCAAAGGATCGTCCCACGGTTGTAAAAACGCGGTCAATCGTTCCAGACGATATGGCGCCGAGACCAAAACACCGGCCAACGCAAACGGTAAAAGCAATAACAACCCAAAAATAATACGGCCGTCAAGACCGCCGACAAAAAGTACACCGAAACCAATAGCGACGATCACAACAAGCGCACCGAAATCCGGCTCCATCAACAACAAAGCGCCGACCAGAAGAATGACCGAAAAAAGAGGCAAAAAACCGCGCACCAGTGTTTCACCCATCGGGCGGTTTGACGGCAAAAATTCCGCTTTGCGCACGGCGTAGCTTGCCGCATAGAAAATCACGGCGAGCTTCATCAACTCCGAAGGTTGGATATTGAAGAACACCAACGACAACCAGCGCCGCGACCCGTTCACGGATTTGCCGATGCCCGGAATCAATACCAGAACCAGTAAAACAAGGCAACCGATAAACAAAACCGGCGCCAATTTTTGCCATTGCCTTAACGGAACCTGAAAAGCCAATACCGCCAAAAACAAGGCAATTGTCAAAAAAACAGTATGGCGCAATAAAAAGTAAGCCGGGCGATGTCCGGTATAAGCGCTGGCCTCCGCAGTGGCAATGGAAGACGAATACACCATGACCAGACCGGTCATCAACAAAACCAATACCGTCCACAACAAACTGACATCGAACGTCAGCATTTTCCGCTTTTTCTTTTTCGCCGAAAAAAAACCGGAAATACCGAAACGGTGCATAAAGGAAATCGCTGGCTCCGCCATTACGTCTTTCCTCCGGTGAGCCGAACGACAAGCGCCGCGAATGCTTCGCCACGCGCCATATAATTATCGAACTGATCAAGGCTGGCGCAGGCCGGTGACAGCAACACAATATCGCCCGGCTGCGCAAGATCGTGCGCACGTTGTACTGCTATTTCGAGTGTTCCACATTTTTCCACGGGCAGCGCATCACCATGTGCACGCAACGCCTGATCCAGCAGAAAGGCATCACGCCCGATCAATAACACAGCGCGACAATGCCGGGCGGCAACTTCGGCAATCGGTGAAAAGTTCTGTCCTTTGCCGTCGCCGCCGGCAATCAAGATCACCGGCACCATCATTCCCTCGAGTGCGGCGCACGTTGCCGTCACCGTCGTCGCTTTGGAATCGTTGATATAACGAACATCCGATGCCGTATCGATCTCTTCCATGCGATGTGGCAATCCGCGAAAACGACGCAATGCATTTAAAACATTTTCGCCGGTCGCCTCTTTTCCGGCGACGCAACTGGTCAACGCCAAAGCCGCCAACGCGTTCAACCCGTTATGCCGCCCGACAAGCGCCAAGCGATCCGCTTCGACCAACCGCTGTTCGTTGCAGCATAACCACTGCGTATTCTGATGCGTACGCAAACACCAGAACGCGTGCCCTATTTTTTTGCGTGCATTTTCGGTGCTTGTTTCATCAACACCAAAATACCGGATGTCTTTATCGGCCCGCTCCATTGCCCGAACATACGGATCATCAATATTCAACACTTGAATCTGCGTCCGATCAAAAATACGTGCTTTGGCGCCGGCGTATGTTGCCAGGTCGGGATAACGATCAAGATGATTTTCAGAAATATTCAGCACCGTCGCGGCCAACGGCGATAACGAATAGGTTGTTTCCAATTGATAACTGGATAACTCCAGAACAAATACATCGGGAAACGTCGCGCCTCCCTCAAAACACTCCAGTACGTCGAGCACCGGTTCGCCGATATTGCCGGCGGCGATAGCTGAGAAACCCGCCGCCTCGCAAAGCGTTCGCGTCAATTCGGTCGTTGTGGTTTTGCCGTTGGTGCCGGTGATCGCCAGCACCTTCTGCCGCGCCGGCAATGCCTGCGCAAAGAGTTCGATATCGCCAAAAAGCGGTATGCCGCGGGTAACTGCCCACTGGATTGCCGCTTGATCTTTGGCAACGCCGGGCGAAATGGCCATCCCATCAACACTTTCAAAAATTGCATCGGAAAACACGCCGCAATGCGCTTCGACCTGTGGGTAAAGTGTATTTATTTTCTCCAGAAAGGGCGGACGCTCGCGGGTATCCGCGGCAACAACATGCGCGCCGCGCCTTAACAAATAACGGATCATGGAAAAGCCGGTCAGCCCCATTCCCAACACCAGTATCCGACGATTGCGCAATTCTGTTTTCATGGCCAGCCCGTTAACGCAATTTCAATGTGGAAAGACCGACCAGCACCAGAAGTATCGTAATGATCCAGAAACGTACGACAACCTGGTTTTCTTTCCAGCCTTTCAATTCGAAATGATGATGAATCGGCGCCATCCGGAATATTCGTTTCCCGGTCAGCTTGAATGAAATTACTTGTGCCATGACCGACAGGGTTTCGACAACGAAAACACCACCCATGATAAATAATACGATTTCCTGACGAACCGCCACAGCAATGGTTCCCAGCGCCGCGCCGAGCGCCAGCGCACCGACATCGCCCATAAACACATCGGCGGGGTAGGGGGTGAACCACAAAAAAACCAAACCGGCGCCGGCAATCGCGCCGCAGATTACTGTCAGCTCACCGGTACCGATGATGAACGGAAACTGTAAATATTTGGCGAAAATGCTGTTGCCCATCACATAAGCAAATACACCGAGCGCCGCGGCAATCATCACCGTCGGCATAATCGCCAGCCCATCAAGACCGTCGGTCAAGTTGACCGCATTGCTGGTGCCGACGATCACGAAATAAGTCAGCACAACAAAGCCGAACACGCCGAGCGGATAGGTAATTGTTTTGAAAAAAGGTACGATCAGGTGCGCATCGTTGGACAACGACCAATACACTTCACCATGAAAAAGATTGGCCATCAATGTCCAGAATGCCATATTGCCGGGAGCGGAAATGGCCAGCGCCAGATATAAGGCAACAAACACCGCCAGAAACGATTGCCAGAAATATTTGCTTTTTGCCGATAACCCTTTGGGATTTCGATACACCACTTTTCGGTAATCATCCACCCAGCCGATAGCGCCAAAACCAACGATGACAAACAACACCGCCCAGACAAAGCGATTATCCAGATCGCTCCACAGCAACGATGTAATGATGATGGCTACCAATATCAATGCGCCGCCCATGGTCGGCGTCCCTGACTTGACCAAATGCGTTTGCGGACCGTCATGGCGCACCGCCTGCCCGATTTTCATCCTCGCCAGCCAATTGATCATTTTGGGACCAATTACGAACGAAATCATCAACGCCGTCATCGTCGCCAGCACCGTGCGCAATGTAATATAATTAAACACGTTGAACGCGCGAATATCTTGCGCCAAATATTCGGTCAGCCAGAGCAGCATACCTCCCCCTTCATTTCTTTCTCTTTTACTTTCCCCGAAGTCAGGCATTCCACGACTTCTTCCATCTTCATGAAGCGCGAACCTTTGACCAACAGTGTCACCGCTTTATTTTGTTCGGGCATCTTGCCTAACGCCGCCATCAGTGACGCTTTATCATGATAGTGACGCGCGCCCTCGCCAAAAGCGCGCGCGGCATGTTCTGACAAGACGCCCACCGTCAGCAAACGATTCACGCCGAGCGCCTTGGCGTAATGCCCAATCTCTTCATGAAAAACCGCGCCTTGCTCGCCAACTTCCCCCATATCGCCGAATATCAGCCAGCGTTGGCCGTTTTGCTGCATCAGCACATTGATTGCTTCACGCGCCGAATCCGGGTTGGCATTATATGTATCGTCGATTATGGATAATCCGGAAGTCGTCCGGCGCATCGATAGGCGCCCCGACAGCGGTTGAAAATCGGCAAACGCCCGGACAGCGTCGGACAATGGCTCGCCCAATGCCGTAGCTGCGGTCAATGCCGCCAGCGCATTCAAAGCCATGGCCTCCCCGGGAACCGGCAGAAAGAAGTATTCTTGTTCTTTATGCCCACAAACATGCGACACAACATTGATGTCAATACCGTTTTCCCGCGGCAAAAACTTACCGAATACTGTCGCGGTATCCGTGCCGCTGCCGAAGCAAAAAACACGCAAACGCAACCTTTCGGCCTGTTCCCTCCAGATTTGCGCGTAATCGTTATCCGCATAAAATACGGCGATACCGTGATTGCGCATCGCGCCAAGCGCTTCGCTATGCTCCCAAGCGACCGTTTCAATATTTTTCAAAAACTCCTGGTGCTCGCGTTGCGCATTATTGATGACCACCACGTCGGGCTGCACGCAATCGGCAAGCGCCGCCGTCTCTCCCGGATGATTGATGCCCAACTCAACCACGGCAAAACGGTGTTGTGTCCGTAACCTCAATAAGGTGAGCGGCAAGCCGATAGCATTGTTCAGATTCCCCTGTGTGGCCAGTACTTTATCGGCACCGTATCGCCGACGCAGCAAATGCGCAATCATTTCTTTTACCGTGGTTTTCCCGTTGCTGCCCACAACCAGTATCACCGTCGGATTGCAGAACTGCCGCCAGGCCTTTGCCAATACGCCTAATGCCTTGACTGTATCGCTAACGGCAATCACGCGCCGCCCGGAAAACTGTTGAGCGTATTTTTCATCGATAAGCGCAAAAGCGTTTTTAGCGAGCACTTCTTCGATAAAATCATGGCCGTCAAACCGCGTTCCGGCAATGGCGACGAACAAGTCATTGGCGGCCGCAATCCGGGAATCGCTGACCACCCGGCGAACCTCGCCATCACCGCCTAACCGTTTTCCGCCAACGATATGCGCGATTTTGCTTAATGCCCAATAAAGCGGCTCATCGTTGGCTCGCCCCTCTTTGTATTGTTGCAACGCCTCCCGCACAACCGCTTCGTCTGAAAACGGATAAACTTTCCCGGCAATTTCCTGATGCGTTTCATGCCCTTTACCGGCAATCAGCACCACATCGCCGATATCCGCAGCGGAAACGGCATCGTGAATCGCATCGCTTCTGTTTAACTCAACCGTCCACGGCGTCTGATAACGCTTGAGACCCTGAACAATTTGTTCCGCGATAGTGCCCGGATTTTCCGAGCGCGGGTTATCGTTGGTCACCCAGACGCGATCCGCCAACCGTCCCGCCAACGCCCCCATCGGCTCACGTTTTTCCTTATCGCGATCGCCGCCGCAACCAAAAACGCAGAACAAATGCCGATCTGTCGCCAAACCGGCCTTGATGGTACAAAGAACATGATCCAAGGCATCCGGGGTATGCGCATAATCGATAATCGCTTTTGGTGTTTGCTTATCGCCAAGCCACTGCATCCTCCCCGGCGGCGGCGTTAACTGCGACAATATCCGGGCAGCTTTTGTTAAGCCGACATCGTTGACCAAGAGGACACCCGCCACCCCCAACAGATTTTCAATATTGAAATACCCGGTGATGCCGGTTTTGACTGCAACTGTCTCGCCGTCCGCGCGCATTTCAAAGCACAAGCCCGAATCGTCCGAATCATCCTTACCCACCACCAGATCCGCCTGGCACGCCGGAGCACTGGCGTAACGCAATACAGGAATATCGGAAACCTCCGCTTCGCTCGCCATATATTCGCCGTCCGGATAGTTGGCGTTGACCACCGCGTGCTTCAACCCCGGCCAACCGAATAACCGGCCCTTGGCTTCGCGGTAAGCATCCATAGTGCCGTGATAATCCAGATGCTCCGGCGTTAAATTGGTGAATAACGCCGTTGAAAAAACAACTTCTTCGACCCGCCCTTCCACCAACCCGATCGACGACACCTCCATGACTACCGCCTCTGCGCCAGCCGCACGGAAACGCGCGAGCAATTCATGCACCAGCGCCGCATCCGGCGTCGTGTTACGCGTTTTCTCCAACGCCTCGGGAAAACCGTTGCCCAAGGTTCCGATCATCGCCGTTTTTTTACCGCATGCCGTCAGCGCCTGCGTAAGCCAATAAGTGCAGGATGTTTTCCCGTTGGTGCCGGTCACGCCGATCACATTCAAGTGGCGCGACGGTTCGCCATAAATCAACGAGGCAATTTTCCCCAAATGCTTTGATAAACCCTTGACCAAATATTTCGGTACCGGAGAAGGCCACGCCATATTTTCATCATTAGCTTCGAGCACAACGCCAACGGCGCCGCGCCTGACCGCATCTTCAATATAATTTCTGCCGTCGTAACGGCCTCCCGGCAATGCCACGAACAAAACGCCTGAATGGGCGCGGCGGCTGTCGATCACAATGCCCTTAGGTTTGAGTTTTTTCACCCAATTCGCAATCCGGCCGGAAACATCCATCGTAATCGTCATGTTTCCTCGACAATCTCTTCGCCGTACTCAAACAAATCCTGCGCCACCGGATGATCCGGCGGTACCCCCAACATACGCAATGCCTTTCCGGTAATTCTGGAAAATACCGGTGCGGCAACCGCAGAACCGTAATATTTACCCGCAGACGGCTCATCGATCATAACGGCAACAATCAGGCGAGGCGCATCCGCCGGCGCAAAACCAACAAACGAGCTGACATATTTTTTGCTGTAGCCGCCTTTTTCCGGTTTGCGCGCCGTTCCGGTTTTCCCAGCTGCGTGATAATCGGGAATGTGGGCACGCGCCCCCGTCGCCCCCGGCTCGGTGGACTGCTTTAAAATCCGGCGCATCAATTTGGCCGTTTCCGGCGTAATCACCGGCTTGCCATATTTGGGTTTACCTTCTTCTTTATAAAGTGTTGCCGGCATCAGCTCGCCGTCGGTCGTGAAAATGGTGTACGCCCGCGCCAGTTGCAATAAGGTGACCGAAACACCGTGCCCATAAGAAATCGTTGCCTGCTCAATATTTTTCCATGATTTGGCCGGCCGCAACCGCCCCGAAGCTTCGCCGGGAAAACCCGTATCCACCGAAACGCCGAAGCCCATGCTGGATAATCCCTGCCACATGTATTCGGGCGCCATCGTCAAGGCTATTCTCGCCGTGCCCACATTTGATGAACGCTGAATGACCTCTGAGACGGTCAAATTCTTTTCATTTTTATGTGCATCGTGAATGGTCCATTTGCCTATGGTCATCTTGCCGTCGACAACATCGATCACCGTGTCGGGTTTGACTTTCCCGGCATCAAGCGCAATCGCGGCGGTAAAAGGCTTAAATGTCGATCCCGGCTCGAAAATGTCAATCAACGCACGATTCCGTATCCGCGCCGGCACGAACTGATCGCGGCTGTTCGGGTTAAATGTCGGCCAGTTGGCCATCGCCAATATTTCTCCTGTTCTGGCATCAAGCACCACCGCACTTGCCGCTTTGGCGCGATGTTCCAATGCCGCCGCTTTCAATTCCGACTGCGCCAAATACTGCAAACGCAAATCCAACGCCAAAGCCAAATCACGCCCTTGGTAAGGCGGCAACACCGCAGCAATATCCTCAACCGCTTCACCTTTACGGTTAATGATCACCCGGCGGCTCCCCGATTTTCCTGCCAGCAAGTCGTGCCGTGCCAGTTCAACGCCCTCCTGGCCATGATCTTTATTATCCGTAAAGCCGACGATGTGGCTGGTCAATTCACCAGCCGGATAAAAGCGGCGATAAACATTTTCATCGTACAGCCCGGTAATTTTTAAACTCCGTGCTTTTTCGGCCGTCTCGGGAGAAATTCCCTGCGCAAGGTAAACAAAATCGCCGGCCTTATTGATTTTTTCCTTCAGCGATCTCGGCGATACATTTAATATTCCTGCCAGCTCTTTTAATTGCCCGTCTGACATTTCCAGTTTTTCGGTAAATGACCATAACGATTTCACCGGCGTCGAAATTGCCAACGGCTCTCCCATGCGATCGACGATACGTCCGCGATAGCCGGGAATTTCAATGGTGCGCACGTAGCGTGCCGCGCCCTGTGTTTGCAGAAAATCGCCACTTTCCCATTGCAGGTAAAACGCTTTTCCGATCAGGACAAAATACAATAACGCAAGCGCAACAAAAACCAATAATGCTCTTCCTTGCGGGATTTGCAATGCAATTTTTTTCTTGCGACGGGAAGCCAAGGCGCCGATACTCATGGTTGCGCGCCTTCCGTGCGAATATTTTTCCGCTCCTCGTAAGCAATCACCCGAATCTGGTTCGGCTCGGGCAACTGCATTTCCAGTTTATCGCGCGCCAGCCCGTCGATGCGGTTAGGCACGGACCATGTCGATTGCTCAAGCTGCAAACGGCTATACTCTTCCTGGTATCGTTGCGCCAACTGGCGCTCGTGCTCAAGCTCAATAAACAATTTGCGCGTCTGATGGCGCGACGTCACCAACAACAACGCGGAAACCACCAGCAAGAGAAGGAGAATGAAAGTGCGCGCCATGATCATCCCCGCTCATAACCGGCAAACGCTTCGTTTTGAATACGCGTCATTTCCGCCGCGTCAAACGGTACCCGCGTCCGCTCGGCAACACGCAATACGGCACTACGCGCCCGGCTATTTTTCGCGACCTCTTCCGCGCCCGCTTTAACCGCCCGGCCAACCGCCTTGAGCATCGGCTCGGGGATATGTTGCGCTTTAAGCGGCATATGGCGTAATGCATCATTGTCCATGGCAGACCGTGACGCGCGCGCAATAAAACGCTTGATTAAACGATCTTCCAATGAGTGAAAACTGATTACCGCCAGTCTGGCGCCCGTTTTCATCATCGAAACAATGATGGGCAGCGCACGCATGATTTCCTGAAACTCTTCATTTACCTGGATACGGAGCGCCTGGAATGTCCGCGTAGCCGGGTCTTGCTGCCAGTCCCCCCGTATGCGCGCGCCGATACTTTCGGCAACGATCTTGGCCAATTCACAGGTCCTCCGGATTGGCCGCTCTTCGCGAGCAGCGACAATCGCCCTTGCAATCGATGGAGCAAACCGTTCTTCACCATAATCTTTTAACACCTTCGTGATTTGTTGTTGAGTCGCATGAGCCAGAAAATCCGCTGCGCTTTCCCCGTGTGCCGGATCCATGCGCATGTCAAGCCGCCCATCCTTCCGAAACGAAAACCCCCGCTCGCTTTGATCGATTTGCGGCGACGAAATTCCCAAATCAAGCAGCACGCCATCGACCTCGGCAATACCTTGTGCACGCAACACTTCGGCAATGGATGAAAAACGCGCCTGAAAAAAACATAATCGGCGATCCTTACGTGCCATCGATTCAGCCATATGTGCCGCCTCGGGATCGCGATCGATCGCAATCAACGTTCCCGAAGCGTCCAATCGGGCCAAGATTTCCTTCGCATGCCCACCGCGCCCAAACGTTCCGTCAACATAAACCCCCGAAGCCCGAAGATTAAGCGCAGCAACCGTTTCGTTCAATAAAACCGGGACATGCCCATTGCTCATAGTCTTTTCATCACCTGTGCGCCCGGCACAATGTTGCGGACGATTGCTTACAATGAAAAATTTTCCAGCACCGAAGGCAAATCGTCGTGAGAGAAACGAACCGCTTGCGCCATTTGCGCCTGCCACAACGTCTCGTCCCACAACTCAAAGCGCGTTCCTTGCCCGACCAAAACCGCGCGACGATCCATTTGCGCATACTGGCGAAGCGCCAGCGACAGCAAGATACGCCCGGCGTTGTCCGGCATCACATCGTCGGCATACCCCACCAGTAAACGCTGCAACCCGCGGGTACGTTCATCAAACGAAGAAAGCGCCATCAGCTTTTCCTGAATCGGCTCCCAGAGCGGCTGCGGATAAATCAACAGGCAACGATGCGGATCGGCGGTCACCACAATTCTTTTTTCTTTGCCAAAAAGAGCGTCACGATAACGTGCAGGGATAGCGATGCGTCCCTTCTCGTCGAGCGCAAGCTGCGTCACCCCACGAAAAACCGGGGCGGCTTCTTTTATATTTCCTCTTTTTTCCTGACGATCGCTCATGGTTTACCCGCCTTAACGTATGGCGTTCGGCACATGAGTATTCCCGGTACCGATCACCATCCAACCAATTTCAAGACACAAACCACCACAAAATCCCATTTATGAACACTTTTCGCCACTATAGTAGCCAAAAATTGAGCCGTCAACGTTTTTTTCCTCTGCAGGCAATCGTATGATTTTTCGTAAAAAATGAAATTCCTTTTTGCAAATAGGCGTTTAAACGCGTTAGTGAATGTAATTTTTTAAGAAACTGTGCCAAAAAAACCACGCTCGCAATCAAACCGGCAAAAATGGCTTGGAAAGAAGGTTTGCCGATGAAATCCTAAGCGGCAATCCGGGCTTCTTTCTGTCAAAAAAATGCCAAAAATAAAAAAACACAAAGAAAAACAGGGGCTCAGGTTTATCGTCGCGCGGCAAGATGGTAAGCTGTCCACTTAAAACTATTTTCGATAGCTTACATAGCGTAGTAATCGAACCAGTTTGTTTGGTTTTGTGAGGACAATCATTCATGATGACAAGAAAAATCTTTCCATGGGCTATCACCGTTCTGGCCTTGTCGATGTTAAGTGGCTGCGTTTCGCTGACCGCCGATGATCCGCGTAACCCGAATCGCCACGAACTGTGGTGGTTGGGCGCAAAAAACCCGGATCAAATGACGTGGCCGGCGCGTACTGTTGAGGAGTTACCGCCGATGCCTGTCGAATCGTTACCCGATCGATCGCGCACACCGGCAACCACGTCACCAAACTGGCCGCCGCTATAAATCGTTTTTTCTTTTTTTAAGACACGGTAATTCGCGGTTTAAACCAAAAACGCGATAAAAAAACGGGATGCGCAGCCAAAGCGCGTCCCGTTTTCATTAAAGGAAAGTATTTATTTATTTTCTGGCGCCGCCGCCTTATCCGCCCGCGCCAATTCCGCTTCCAATCGCTCTCTGGGAATTGCGCCCGGGATTAATGTCCCATCGGCAAAGATTAACCCGGGCGTGCCGCGAATGCCAAAGTTTTCCGCCATTGCCTGAATCTTTTTGATTGGCGTTTCACAATCGCCGCCGTTATCGGGAAGCTTTTTGGTTTTAAAGTAATCGTCCCAAGCCTTTGCCCGATCTTGGGCACACCAAATCGTGCCCGATTTCCGCGCCGCATCAGGATGCAACGCGTCTAAAGGCAGCAGATAGGTATACACCGTCACATTATCCACGCCCTTGATGCTTTCCTCGATCCGCTCGCAAAACGGACAATCAATGTCTGAAAAAAGGTAAAGCACGCGTTTGCCGTTACCCTTGACCCGCTTAAACGCGTAATCCAGCGGAATCTGGGCGATATCAATGCGTTTCAGATCACGCAAGCGATCTTCCGTGAGGTTGGTCATTTTTGCCGGAGTTCCCGCCATATCAATGATGGAGCCGGCAAGAACATAGTTGACCTCCGCATCGGTATAAATAATCTGCTCCTTGCCCAGAAACACTTCATACACGCCGCCCAAATAAGGTGTTTTTTCAATATGCGTAATAGGCGCATGCGGCATTTTCTGCTCTAATAACGCTTTGACTTTTGCCGCTTCTTCACTCAGTTTGGCCGGCTCCTGGGCACCCGCGACATTCACCATGAACGCCAAACCGCATAACGCCGCACCTAGAAAAATTCGTTTCATTGCCTCGTCCTTATATATCCATTATTCTGCGCCTACTCAAAAACCATTACGCATTCCTAAAAAGTGCCGCCCATACTTCTTCTTGCGCGGGCATTGTAAATCGACATAGTAAACGTGTCACCTTCCGCTGATTTTGACCCGGATCGCCCAAGCCGGATCAAGCCTTCGATAACGCGTCGGGTAAATTAATCGATTCGATGATGTGATTCTGATTGGTATAAATGCAGATATCGCCCGCGATCGTCAGCGCCTCTTTGACAATTTGGTCGGCAGGCAAATCCGTATGGCTGCACAACGCCCGCGCCGCAGCTTGCGCATAAGCACCACCGGAGCCAATCGCCACAATGCGCCCCTCCGGCTCCAATACGTCGCCGTTTCCGGTAATAATCAACGATGCAGTAACGTCGGCAACCGCCAGCATCGCCTCCAGACGCCGTAACACCCTGTCCGAACGCCAGTCTTTGGCAAGCTCGACCGCCGCCCGCACCAAATGCCCCTGATGTTTATCAAGCTTGGCTTCAAAACGCTCAAATAATGTAAATGCATCCGCCGTCGCACCGGCGAAACCGGCCAACACCTGATCATGGTGTAACCGCCGGACTTTGCGTGCGGTTGATTTGACAACGATATTGCCCAAGGTAACCTGGCCGTCACCGCCCAGCGCAACTTTCCCGCCATGGGTCACCGAAATAATCGTCGTACCATGAAATGCATCCACTTTTTCCATCTTTCATTAATGTCGTATTTAACGCCGGCGGCTGAACGCACGCGGCGACACCCCTACCAGCAACAACAACGACAGCACCATTGGCGAGGTTCGGATAAAGCGCACTTTTTTATTCGCCGCTTCCGCACGGGCAACAATATTCACCAACGTGCCGCCAAACGCAAAATCCACACGCAGCACATCATGCATATCGACAATAATCGTATCGTGTTGATTCACAAATACCTTGAACGCCTCCAACTGCGGCGAACGCCCGCCTTGCAAGATGCCGCTCCAAATCCAGACATTGGGCGCCGCAGCCACCGGGCTGCGCTCAGCTGCCGTAACAACGGCCTCCCTGTCCTCATTTTTCTTATCTTCCTTGACGGGTTTAGGCGCCCATATCGGTGGCGACACTTCAAAACAAATAGCGTATTCGAGCGCATAATGATCAAACGTTTTTTCATCCCCGCGCCATTGCAGTAATTCCAGCAATAATTGCCAGTAACCTTGCCCTTCTTTATCTTTTTTCTCGTGCACTTTCTTGGTAAGCGCTGCTACTATCTCTTTCGGCCACGGCTCCAGAACAATCTGTTTGAAATCCCGACGCGCATCCGCCAGTTCTTTGGCCAGGTTGGACGCGCCACCGTCATCCACCAGTTTTGTTTGCGACATATCCAGACGATACAAATCCCCCGCCGATTCCTTACGTGATTGGATAATCGGCCCCAGTAATTCGATATTGGCCAGTGAAATTTCACCGTTTAAAACGATAACGCGTGTGCGATTTTCTTCTTTTAACGAGGGAGACGCAGGCTTTTGGGGTAAGTTACGCGCAACCCAGACCGGCGGCGATTGCTCAAAACGGATTGCATACTCCATGCCCCAACGATCAAACGACTCTTTATCACCGATCTGCTGATAAATATCAAGCAACGCCAGCCAAACCAATGCAACTTTTGCCGTTTCCGATTCGGTTTCGATGGCTTGCTCCAGAACATCCCGAGCTGCTTCCGCCTGACCGCTGGCATGCATTAACGCCGCCGTTTCCAGAACAGCATTCATACCGGACGTCATCGACCCGCCAACAGAAGATGCCCCGCGCGGCGTTGCCCTCGGCAACTGCACGGTGTCCGCTGTCAGCGTCTGCCCGCTTTCCCGATCAATAATGTCTTCTTCTCCCGATAAGCCTTGGGACATCTGTGCAGAATCCGTCAATTCGTCTTCTCTGGCATATGCTTTAAAAGTGGATTTTAAGCCGATAATCCGTTTGCCGCAAAATCCCAATCGATCAACTGGTCAATCACCGCTTTTACATAATCGGCACGACGGTTCTGGTAGTCAAGATAGTACGCATGTTCCCAAACATCGACCGTTATCAGCGGCGTCAGCCCTTGCGTAAAAGGAACACCTGCGTTTCCTGTTTTGGTAACCTGCAGCTTGCCGGCTTTATCCTGAACCAGCCACGCCCAACCCGAACCGAATTGACCGACAGCCGCTTCCGCCAGCTTTATTTTCATGGCATCAAAACTACCAAAACCTTCGTCGATCAACTGCGCCAGCTTGCCTGAAGGCACGCGCGCGCCTTTGCGGCTTAAGCCGCTCCAGTAGAACGCATGATTCCAAACTTGCGCCGCGTTATTGAAAATGCCTATTTTTTCCGGATGATCGGCAACCGCCCTGATCAAAGCCGATAAATCCATCGATTCGTATTCGGTACCTTTAACCAGATTGTTCAGATTATCGACATACGCTTTATGATGCTTGCCATAGTGAAAAGATAATGTGTTTGCGCTGATCACCGGCGCCAATGCGTCTTCGGAAAAAGGAAGTGGAGATAAAGAAAACATGGGAATAACTTCTTTCATAAGAAAACAATACGGTGGCAGGAGACCCCGCCACCGCATCAACCAAAAAATGATTTACTGCGCTTTAATAACGCCGCAGGCAACACGGGCGCCCGCATTGCCAACCGGCTGGGATTTATAATCATCGGGGTCTTTATGAACAATGACGGCGCGGTGAACAATGTTATTGGCCGAACCGTCGTTTAACGTCATTAAATCCATTTCAAACGATGCCTTGGCAACACCGTGGGCATCGGCTTTCAGGTTAGGCATGTCGCCCACATGCCTTTCAGCGGTACCGTGTCCGTGCGGCTTATTCGCCGGATTAAAGTGACCGCCGGCGCTGGTACCGTCCGCCGCTGAACAATCGCCTTTTTCGTGAATATGGAAACCGTGTTCGGAATTGGGCGGCAAGCCACTGACGTCCGCCACGACCATCACTTTGTCGCCTTTTTGCTCAAACTGTACCGTGCCCTTCACGGCATTACCTTCGGTCGGCGCCAGTTCAGCAACCGCCTTATCCGCGGCAAAAGCCAGGGGGGCCCTCCCCGCCATAACCGCGGCAAGAGCAACAGAATAAATCGTTTTTCTTTTCATTATTAATATTTCCTAATTAAATTATTAAATTATGTAGTGTGTTTTTAATCACCATACAGTTTTTGAACCTGCTCGCGACGCTCCTGAGCTTCAAGAGACAAAGTTGCCGTCGGTCGAGCAAGCAGCCTGGGGATACCAATCGGTTCCCCGGTTTCCTCACAATAGCCATATTCGCCGTTATCGATAAGCCGCAACGATTTTTCGACCTTTTTCAACAGCTTGTGCTCGCGATCCCGGGTACGCAATTCCAGCGTATATTCTTCTTCAAGCGTCGCGCGATCCGAAGGATCGGTCGTAATTTCCGTTTCGCGCAGACGCTCCCCGGTATCGTCCGCATTCTGCAAGAGCTGTGTTTTCAAATCGAGCAAGCGCTTTTTAAAAAACGCCAGTTGCGCCTCGTTCATGTAATTCTTCTCGGGCGCTTTCAGGATTTCCTCTTCCGTCAGTTCGCGAACTTTTTTGGCTGCTGTCATATTTTTGACCCCCCATTGTATCGCCCGATCAGATATTTTTCGCTCCGAAAATCCAGATTCAGGCGCCTCAAATTTATGCAAAAGGCGAATTATAGCCTGCTCATTCACACTGCAGCGCAAAACCGATACATCTGTTTACCTAATCACACTAAAAACCGTTTTTTCGTGTATCGCACCACAAAAAATTACGATTTCCTTCGCCAAAATCAGCCACTCTTTAACGCGTCCAATGTATGGCGAATCACCGTTTCCGCGGGAATTGCGGACAGGTAACGGTTCGTAGTAGCGGTGTCAATGCTGTCCGGATGCGGCAATTCGCCCCAATCCGATGCCTTGATCACGGAAATTGGCGCTTGCCACGGCGACCATTGGTACACTTTGCTCGGCCCGAATAACGCGATGCCGGGAATTTGCAACGCTGCCGCCAAATGCATGGGAACCGAATCCACGCCGATAAAAAAACGGGCATTGCCAATCGCCGCGGCAAGCTCCGTGAGCGACAATTGTCCGACCAGTGTGTAAACTTTGCTCCGGTCGCTTTGCGTCAAAGACAGAATATTCCGCGCCATCGCCCGTTCGTTTTCGACAGGCGCGCCGGTCAATACGATCGACCAGTTCTTTTGGCGCAACGCATCCACCACCCGGGCAAAAGAAGCGTCGTCCCAGCACTTGAAAAACCAACGGGCGCCGGGATGGATCAGCACATAAGGCTCCCGGCGCCAACCCGCCGCCGTAAGCTTTTGTTGAAGCGAATCGTTACTTTTCGGATCGACATGAAAACGTAACGGAAACCGTGTCGCATCCGCAGCAATATTCCAGGCCTGTAATACGGATAACTGCGTCTCAACGTTATGTTGCGGCGCTGACGATAAAGGAACGCGATAATTAAAGCTTGTGCGCCAGCGCCATGACTGCCGCCTCGGATAGTCGAATGCGATACGGCATGACGCGCCTAAGCCATTGGCAAGCATTACGCCACGCCAGCTTTCGGTAAGATGAATCAAGGTATCGTAACGACGTGCGCGCAGCAACCGCAATAAACGCAGTTCTTCGCGTATTTGCGCCAATATACCCTGCTTCTTCCATTGCCGATCGATCGTAAAACATTGCGTCACGCGCGGATTATGGCGCAGCATATCGAGCGTTTCACGATAAATCAATACATCAACGGTCACTCCCGGAAAGTAATCATGCAACGCATCAATCAGCGGTGTCGTCAGCAGCACGTCACCGTGATGGCGAAGCTTGACCAACAAAATACGTTTGGGCGGAGCGGTAAAGTTTGAAGTCATGAATCTGACGTGTATCCTATCGATCCACCATTGTATTAAAAAACTGGTGCGTTGGCGCAAACCTGCCGCAGCGCGACGCTTAGCGAGTATGCGCAATATATCCGCCGCGCCTCAATATAATTTGCTCGTCAAAAATACGATATAAATCGAGGCAAAGCGCTGAAAACTGCCCCCGCTCCCGCGACACGGCCAACGCCTGTCGGCTGAGTTCTTGGTAACGTGCCGGATCATTCAATAACGCGACGATGGCGTCCGCAATTTTTTCGGGCGCAAGCATCTTGGGCGGCGCCAAAGAATCAATATCCGGCCAATAGACAAGCGGCAAGGGATCAATCGGCGCTTGTGTCAGCGCATGATACTCTTCTTGTGAAAGCGTCGGCTTAATGCAAACCCCGGTCATGCCGTGGCACACCGCTTCCGGTAACCCGTCAACCGCCGAAGCGATCACCGGTACGCCCCACGCTGCCGCTTCAATGCAGGTTAACCCGAGCGTTTCGTGCATCGCTGTGCTGATATAAACATCAATTGCCTGATAAAACTCTGACATATCATTGAGCAGACCGACCAAACGGACTTTTTCTTGCAACCCCTGTTTTGCAATCAATGTTTCAAGCGTCGCCCTTTCTGCCCCTGTTCCGGCAATGATCGCCTCAGCCTCAATGCCGCGCGCGCGCAGCGCTTTGATCGCCAACACCAATAAACCAAAACATTTCACCGGCACCAGCCGTCCAGCGCTTCCCAATATCAGTGGCCGATTGCTTTTCAATGTCCGCGACTCCGTAGGGGCTTTGACAGACGACACGCCAGGGCATAATGTGTTTAAACATACATCAATCGGTTGCGTAATCCGATATTTCAATTGAAGGGTCCGCTTGGCCGCTTGGGATACCGCGATTACACCGTCAACACGTTGGAAAAATGCTTCTACCAACGAAGTCTCCTGCTTGTACCAAGCGCCACCGTGTTCGTAATACAAAACAGGACATGGCCAGCGACTCTTCGAAAATGCCCGAACATCGAGGAATTGATTCCAGATCAGAATCAGATCGGGATGCAGTTTTCGAACCAGCCGCTCACGGTTGGCGGCGCGAAGCACATGCGGCCGCTTAGGTATCCGAAGTCCTGAAAATTCACAAATACTGAAGAATTGTGAATAACGAAAAATTGCTTCGCGAATTGCCGGCGCAACAGCCGAATGGTTTGCGACCGTGAAATGCTCTACCGGAAACGGTAGTGCATGCGCCAAAAAATCAGCAAACATTCTTTCGACGCCACCGATCGTCCGCACACTGACGAAGTGCAAAATACGATATGGCGCTCGCGTCTTGTTCATTGTCCGTGTCCCGTTCATCCAGTTGTCCATTGATAAGCTTCAAGCATGACGTCTATTATGTACTTCACGTTGTCCCCGCACATAAGCGAGCATCACGGCATTTTCGATCTTGGATGCGCGATGATCGTCGCCGGACAGCTCTGCGGCGCATTGAACCATTCTGTTTGCCCGACAATACGCCGACTCTGCTTGCCCCAATCCATGGAAGACATCATGTGAGCGATACAAAGAATGTCATAACCTCTCCCGCTGAGGCGGCAACCTCACGAGAACCGCCAACAATGTAAGGAGTAATACGGTCGCCTCACGACTGAAGAACAGCGCATCCGTCAACCCCGAAAAAGCGTACACAAAAACCACGCCCAATAACGCCAGATTCCTCGGCGCGGCACGCCATCCCAAAATGACTATCGAAGAATACATCCACAATAACAAAGTGCCGCCCACGACACCACGCAACGACAGCTCCTCAAGCAGTTCATTGTGCATATTGACACTGCTGTAATGTAACGCAACCGGATCCAGGCGGTGCTGCTCGACCGCTTCACGGATGATATCCGCGCGTTTCCAATAACCGGCGCCCAGCGGAGCCTGTTTCAGTACCATGACACTCCCCCGCCACAGTTCAAAGCGGGTTCCGATCGAGGTTGCACGATTTTCTCCCGAGACATATTGGGTAATATCGGTATAAGCTTCCATCAAGCGCGGTTCAACCAGATGGGAATAACTTCCGATCAACATGATAGCCCCTAATAACGAGGCCGCTCCCAATATTCTCCATTGGCGAGCATGCTTACTCAAGACAAAAAGTAACGAGACGCCAATAAGAAAACAAAATAACGCCATGCGCGTTTCCGTCCGCAAAATAATGCCGAACGCCAATAAGCCGATACACGCCAATACTACCCAGTGTTTTCTTTCACTGGTCTGGCGCATCAACTGCAAACCGAGATATGCAAAACTCACCGCAGCCACTTCATAAGAAAAAAGCGTCGCCCGTTGATCGCGTTCACCCCGCTCCGGCTGCAAAATAAATTCATATCCTGCGGTGATAATGAGACTAAGCGCCAATGTCACGCTCAGCACTTGGACCCAGCGTTCATGGAAAAAGGGGCGATGCGTTGACAGATACCCAATCAACAACACCCCCATCAAAAATCGGTAGGCTGCCGATAGATAGACTTGCAATGCATCAAGCGCCGGAAAAAAAGTTCCTGCATCCATGACCGTATAGACGATCCGGCAAAGCGCAAAAGCCGCCAATGCCGCCAACAAAAAAAATACCTCCCTATCAGCGCGCTTTCGATCCAATGCCCACGCAACCCCGGCCAGTCCGCATGTAAAATAAAAGACCTTACGCGCCTCCGCCGGAAACGGTATAGCCAACAACAAAACCACCAACGCCAAGCTATAGACGCCCCACGCCATCCAGAGTGTTTTTTTCGCCTGCCCCTCCCTGACGCCGCTATCTTTTACTTCCACCGTTGCAGCTCTCTTCTATTTTTTAAAAGCAATCTTTTTCGGCTGACTCGCACATGCGGTGATAACAAAAAAGCGCCCAGCGGAATAGCTTCTATAAGAGATTTGATTTCGTTTCGGTTGTCGCGGCTTAAATCTTTTACGTTGTCCAATAAAACCCGGCACTGCTTCACGCACAGCGCCTCGAAAAGGCGCTGCTGATAAGTGCTCTTGACGCTCTTCTTCAGCTTGGCAAGCACCGATAACATATATTTTGCCCTAGTGTCACTCAATGCGGCAGATGTGTTTTTGTCGTGCTGGCGGTAAAAATAAACCGGAGTATCCGAAATCAGGAGGCGCGGCAACTGATCGAGAAGGTCGGTAGCGATGAAAATATCCTCGTAACACTCCATCGCCGGGAAACGCAACTCTTCAAATAACCGGCGGGAGAAAAGGCGTCCAATCAAATGCCCCATGTAACGTTGATGCCGCAACAACTCTTCCCAAAATTCCGTAACCCCGATAGAAGAAAAAACGGCGGTCTCCGCTCGTTGCGGCATCAGTTTTCCTCGAAAACGGTATAGCGGCGTCACAACCATTTCGGCAGATTTTTCCTGAGCCGCCGTCAAGAGAAGTTCGCAAGCATTGGGAGCCAACACATCGTCGCCATCAACAAACATCAGATAAGGTGCCGTTGCCAAAGCCAATGCCGCATTACGTGCCTTACCGACATTACGAAACTGGACATGCCCGACTTTGACACAAGAGTGTTTGCCGGAGAAAGCGTCGATTTGTTCACCCGTCGCATCCGTTGAAGCATCGTCAATCAACACAACTTCGAGACTGTCAAGCCCAATCGTCTGAGCACAAAGTGACTCCAATGTTTCCGGAAGATACGCTGCCTGATTATGCGCCACCAGCAGAAGGGAAAGCTGAGGCTGAGGCTGAGGCTGAGGCTGAGGCTGAGGCTGAGGCTGGGATTGCGGTTGTGTCTGCATGTTATTAAAAGATTGTATTAAATTGATGATTGCTCATGAAACTGCAAGTGATGCAATCGCGTATAAATACCCTTTTGCGCCAACAAGGCTTGATGTGACCCCAGTTCGACGATCTGCCCGTGCTCCATGACCGCAATCCTGTCTGCGTTTTCGATGGTTGACAAACGATGGGCAATAACAATCGTTGTTCTGTTTTTCATCAGGTTTTCCAACGCCGCCTGCACCAACCGCTCGGATTGCGTGTCGAGCGCGCTGGTCGCTTCGTCCAGAATCAGGATCGGCGCATTCTTTAATAACGCCCGGGCAATCGCCAAGCGCTGACGCTGGCCGCCGGAAAGGCGCGCCCCTTTTTCGCCGATCAGCGTATCAAATCCCTCCACCATCCGTTCAATAAACTCCAACGCATTGGCCGCACGCGCCGCCTCGACAATTTCTTCGCGCGTCGCCTGCTGGTGGCGACCGTAAGCGATATTGGCGGCCACCGTATCGTTAAACAGCACCACATCCTGGCTGACCAGCGCAATCTGCGCACGCAAACTCGTCAAAGCAATATCGTTCAACGGAATGCCGTCCAGCCGGATTTCTCCCGCCTGCGGCAAATAAAACCGCGGAATCATGCTCGCCAGCGTTGTCTTGCCGCTTCCGGAAACACCGACCAGCGCCAGCGTTTCACCGGGGTAAATCTCCAGGGATAAATTATCCAGCGCATACCGTTCGGCGTTCGGATAGCGGAAAGAAACATGGTCGAACGTCAGCGCACCGTTGATCTTGACCATTTCCCGAGTGCCCGTGTCCGGCTCAGGCGCTTCATCGAGAAAAGAGAAGGTGCTTTCTGCGGCGGCCAGCCCGCGTTGCAGGCTTTGGGTAATATTGGTAATCCGCTTGATCGGCGCGAACAGCAACAACATGCCTGTTAAAAAAGCGATAAAGTCGCCCGTGGAAATCGCGCCGTGAAAAGAGCGCAGCGCGGCAAAATACAATACTGCCGACAAAGCAAAGGCGATAATGAGCTGTGTTGCGCCGGTATTCACCGACGACGTTGCCCGTTGCTTCACGACATTGTGGCGAATCGCCTTGGCTTTTTCGATAAACCGTTTACCCTCGTAAGCTTCGCCGCCATAGATTTTTACAACACGCTGGCAATTCGCGCCTTCGCTCAATACCTGCGTTAATGCACCCATCTGCTGCTGGTTTTCACGCGACAACCGACGCAGCCTTCTGCTGATCAGCTTGATGCATAGCGACACCGATGGAAACACGACCAGGCAAATCAACGTCAACTGCCAGTCGATATAAAACAACAACCCAAACAGCCCGAGTACCGTAACCCCGTCTTTCACCGATACGGTGATTACGTTAAACCCGGCCTCGGTAATCTGATTGGCATCGTTGGTCACGCGCGAAATCATGCGTCCGGACGAGTGGCTGTCGTAATAAGAAACCGGCAAGCGCAGCAACTGCTCAAACAACTCCTGACGCAAGGTCTGCACCAAATGCCCAGAAAGCCAAGCCGTCGAATAGTCGTTGATGAACCCCGCAATGCCGCGCAACAGGAAAAGCCCGACGATCATCACGATCACCCCCAGCACCGCTTGAATATCCTTGCCGACAAAGCCGTCGTCGATCAGCGGCCGCATCAACGATACGAACAACGGTTCCGTTGCCGCCGCCACGGCCATTGCCAACAGCGATACCGCAAATACCTTGACATAACGACGCAGATAACCGAGCAAACGCTTGTATAGCGCGAAACTGTTGAAGTGATTGTTTTTCGGTATAGTCATGAAAAAAGCATGCTACGCATGCAAACAATTAATGCCCGCCGCCAATTATATAGAAAGCGGCATACTTACGTGCTTTCCGCGCGTGTCTGCTTCGGGTAAATGCGCACGCGGACAATACGCGGCCCTTTCATTTTTTTGACTTCCGCGGAAAAATATTCGAACTCGACGCTCTGCCCTTCCACCGGCACATTGCCCAGCTTTTGCATGATCAAACCGCCGACGGTATCCACGCCGGTTTCCTCGATATCGATCCCCAGCGCCCGCTCCAGCGAAAAAATGGTGAGGCTGCCCTTGCCGGCCAGCGAGCCGTCATTAAGCTTTTGCCATTCGTTGCGGTTCTGCGCAAACTCATCGCTGATTTCGCCGACCAGTGCGCCAAGCAAATTATCGAGCGTAAGAAATCCCAAAGGCCGCCCCTGCTTGGTCGTGACCACCGTAAAATGCGGCGCGCCGTCGCGGAAATGACGAAAAAGATCCGCCGCGGGCGAATGTGTGGAGACCGTCTCAATCGGGCGCGACAACGCATCCAGCGAAATCGGCTTGCCGCGCTTGACGAGCGGAAAAATGTCCTTGACGTGAACAATTCCCTTGACCTTGCCGCTTGCATCGAGATACGGATAACGGCTGAAGCGATTGACGATCATTTTCTCAATATTGGTATCGACATCGTCGTTTGCCGACAGCGACACCATTTCATTGGCCGGGCGCATTAAGTCGCCGACATCAAGATTGCGAAAATCCAACGCCTGTGCCAGCATCCGCCACTCGGCCTTACTGTAAATACTGTCGGCACGCGACGACCTCAAGATCATTTTCAGCTCTTCCGGCGCATATTCGCTGTCCGGCTGGGTACTCATATCCAGTCCCATCAGGCGCAAAAGACAATTCGAGCTGTGATTCAATATCCAGATTGCCGGATACATCAACCCGTAAAAAAGATAAAGCGGTATCGCCGTCCATACCCCTATTTTCTCGGAGCGGCGAATTGCCAGCGATTTGGGCGCCTGCTCACCGACCACAATATGCAAATAGGAAATAGTGAAAAAAGCGATGAAAAATGAAATTCCATGCAACAGGCTTTCGTTTTCAATGCCCAGCGCCGAAAACAACGGATAAAGCAAGCGGGCAAAAGCCGGTTCTCCGAGCCACCCCAATCCCAGCGACGCCAGCGTGATGCCCAACTGACACGCGGCAAGATAAGCGTCGAGGTTTTTATACACCTTCAACAAAATCGCCCCGCGCCAACCCAACGTCTTGGCGATGGCCTGCACCCGGGTTCGCCGCAGCTTAACCAGCCCAAACTCCGCGGCGACAAAAAACCCGTTCAACAGAACCAGGAAAAGCGCCGCGACAATATAAGCGACATTCATAACCATATCAGGCAATGATACCTTAGCCGATACTGAAAAAGGCGCCTTCCTTTGCTTTGCCGCATCAACCCGCCGCAATGGTTTTCGTACATTCTGATCAATTTTCTTTAAAACGTGCCGCCGAATATCGCCAAAACATCGCAGCTATTCAGGTAAAATGCAGCATTGTTTTTCTGGAGAACGCCATGCTGACCGGATGCCTGATTCCCATAGTAACGCCCATGACACCTGATGGCGCGCTGGATCTCGCATCGCTGAAAAAGCTGATCGACTGGTACATCGACAACGGCGTTGCCGGCATCGTTATCGTCGGCACGACCGGCGAATCGCCGACCGTCAATTTCGACGAACACCACGCGTTAATCCGCACTGCCGTCGAGCATGTCAACGGCCGCATCCATGTGATGGCCGGTACCGGCGGCAATTCCACGCAAGAAGCCATCGAACTAACCCAATACGCCCAAAAAATCGGTGCCGACAGCTGCCTTTCCGTTGTTCCTTATTACAACAAGCCCTCGCAGGAAGGCTTGTACCGCCACTTTCGCGCGATTGCCGAAAAAGTCGATCTGCCGCTGGTGCTTTACAACGTACCGGGACGCACTGTGGCCGATCTCGCCAATGAAACCGTGCTTCGGCTTGCCGAAATTCCCGGCATCATCGGCTTAAAAGACGCCACCGGCGATATCGCCCGCGCCACCGAGCTTTTCAAAGCCTTGCGGCTGCGCGGCAAAACCGATTTTGCGCTGTACAGCGGCGACGACATCACCAGCCTCGCCTATCTGCTGCTCGGCGGGCACGGCACGATTTCCGTTACCGCCTGCGTCGCCCCCGCAAAAATCGTCGCCATGTGTGCCGCCGCCGCTATCGGGAACATCAAAGTGGCGTGTGCCATCAACGACAAACTGCTGCTGCTGCACCGCCGCCTGTTTATCGAAGGCAACCCGGTACCCGTGAAATGGGCTATGGCGCAAATGGGGCTGATCCCGTCGGGCATACGCTTGCCATTGGCGCCGCTGGCGGAACAATTCCATCGACCGTTACGCGAAGCATTGATCGAAGCCGAGTGCCTGAAAAACTGATTTTTGATTTTTATTTAAGCATCTGAAAGATTACACGCATGAAAGATCGTCTGGATTTCCGTTTCTCCCTGAAAATACTGTTGGCTGTCGCAACCCTGGCATTGTTAAACGGCTGTGAAACCGTCAACGAATTTTCGTTTTCGAAACGCATCGATTACAAATCGTCGAGCTCGACGCCGCCGTTGGAAGTTCCGCCCGATTTAACCATGCCTCAGTACGATGACCGTTATGCGGTCACTTCGGCTTCGGAAATGAACAGCCGCGATCGTCGCGCCGAAATGCGCGAAAAATCGATATTACCGGAAGTGCCCAATGCCCGCATCGAACGCGCCGGCTCCGAGCGCTGGCTTGTTGTTGACGCCGCGCCTGCCGAAGCCTGGGAAGTATTGCGCAAATTCTGGATCGATACCGGCTTTGTGCTGGCCGAAGAGCAACCGATGATCGGCATTATGGAAACGGATTGGGCGGAAAATCGCGCTGAAATCCCGAACGACCTTTTCCGCCGCACCATCGGCAAATACCTCGATTTCTTTTACACCACGTACAAACGCGACAAATTTCGCACCCGTATCGAAGAAGGCCGCACGCCGGACACCGTGGAAATTTACTTATCGCATCGCGGCATGGAGCAAATGCCCACAGAAAAATCTTCCGGCGGCGAGCCTACGGCATTTGCCTGGGCGGTTCTGCCACCCGATCCGGAGTTGGAGGCCGAGATGCTGATGCGCATCATGGTGCGCTTTGGCGCCAGCGAAGAACAAGTCAGAACGCTTGTGGCGGAAAGCGACTCCCCACGTGTCTATCGGGCGCGCATTATCAACAGCAACAACATGCCGCAGTTGGAAATCGACGATAACTTCGACCGCACCTGGCGCCGTGTTGGCTTGGCGCTCGACCGCGTCGGCTTCACCGTCACCGATCGCGACCGATCGCAAGGCGTTTACTACGTGCGTTACGCCGACCCCGATTCCGACACCGTCAAAGCCGAAGAAAGCGGCTGGCTTGCCAAGCTCGCTTTCTGGCGCAGCAATAAAAACACCGTCAAACCCGAACAATATCGGGTCAATGTGGCCTCGGCGGAAGATAACCGTACCCTGGTAAATATCATTCCCGAAGATGTTCAAGCGCCGCAATCGGATATCGAACAAATCCTGGTTATTCTGGAAGAACAATTAAGATGACGCTGCATGCGGCAAGCGGCCCAAACCCTTGCCGCAGACAAACGGGAGAAAACACACATCATGCGATTTGCGGCGCTGGGTTCGGGGAGTGAAGGCAACGCGCTGATCATCGAAGCGGGCGCCACGCACATCATGATCGATTGCGGTTTCGGCGCCCGTGAAACGGCCTGCCGTCTCGCGCGTATCGGCTTGGCGCCCGACAAAATCGACGCCATACTGATCACCCACGAACACAACGACCATACCCGGGGCATCAATGCCTTCGCCGCGAAACACCGAATTCCGGTGTTTATGACCCACGGCACCAAAGAAGCGTTAAACGGTAAATGCATCGATACCGACTGCCGCACTTTTAACAGCCACGCGACGATTGCCGTAAACGATCTGGAAATCGCCTCGTTTCCGGTGCCGCACGACGCCCGCGAGCCGGTGCAATTCGTCATCGGCGACGGGCAGTCCCGCCTGGCGGTTCTCACCGATACGGGCATCTCGACCGCCTGTATTGAAGAACACGTCACCGCCTGCGACGCCCTTGTTCTCGAATGCAATTACGACGCCGACCTCTTGCGCGACAACGCCCAATATCCCGAATTTCTGAAAAAACGCATCAGCGGGCAATTCGGCCATCTGCGCAACGAAGACGCATCCGCCCTGCTCGGAAAAATCGACTGCTCGCGTCTGCGCCATGTTGTCGCCGCGCACCTGTCGCAGAAAAACAATCGGCCGGACAAAGCGCGCGCGGCGCTTGCCGGCGCGCTTAATTGCGCCGCCGACTGGATTACCGTTGCCGACCAGCAAAGCGGCTTTGATTGGCGCACACTATGACAGCACCTTCCTTTTCTCACACCCATTCCCCAAACCTAGGAGAAAAACCATGAACAAAGGCCAAGAACTTTATCGCGGCAAAGCCAAAACCGTGTACGCCACCGACGACCCAAATTGGGTCATCATGCATTACCGCGATGACGTCTCCGCATTCGACGGCGCCAAAATTGCTCAGCTTGAAAAAAAAGGCGAAACCAATAATTACTTTAACGCCTTCATTATGCAAAAACTGGAAAACGAAGGCGTTAAAACACATTTCGGCAAAATCCTGAACGAGCGCGAATCGCTGGTGCGCACGATGAAAATGCTGAAAGTCGAATGCGTGGTGCGCAATATCTGCGCCGGCTCCATGAGCAAACGCCTTGGCATCGAAGAAGGCACGCGTTTACCGGAGCCGATCTTTGAATTTTTCTACAAAAACGACGCATTGCATGACCCGATGGTCAACGACGACCATATCCGTGTGCTCGGCTGGGCAAGCGAAGACGACGTCCAACGGATGCGTATCAAAACCCGCCGGGTAAACAATATCCTGAAGCCGCTTTTCGAAGCCGCGGATATCGACCTTGTGGACTACAAACTTGAATTTGGCCGCGCCGCCGATGACCCAAGCGGGCCACTGCTGCTCGGTGACGAATTCACGCCGGACGGCTGCCGCTTGTGGGATAAAAAAACCGGCGAAAAAATGGATAAAGACCGCTTCCGTCGCGACCTCGGCAGCGTCATTGACTTTTACCGAGAAGCCGCCCGCGCCGCATCGGCGTTTCACTTTAAAAATCCGCCTGAAACCTTGATGAACGGTACCCCGCAGCAAACTGCGGGGTATTCATCGGCGTCGAATAATTTGCCACGTATGGGCGAGCAAAAGTTCTTTTGTATTTAATGATATGTTTAACACCGAGCCCCAAATAAAACGATAAAACACAAACACCTCGGCACAACCCGACGACCGTTCAATTGAGGGTCAATTCATCACAGCGATCGCGGTGTCCAATATGTGTCGGTTCGCTATAGCGAACGGTTGAAAGAGGCCGGGATCAAATCTTCCATCAGCACGACAGGAGGTTTTACGACAATGCTTTGGCTGAAACAATTCATAGTTTATATAAAGATAAAGTCATTTAGCATCGTTCATGACCCAACCGCCAAGCCGTAGAAATGGCAACGCTTCAATGGGTAAACCGGCTCAACCACTGTAGAATCTTGCAATCCATTGGCAATATCCCACCGGCAGAAGCTGAACAGCAGTATTATCAGAAACAGGCTGAGTCTACAGTTTATGCTGTATGATTCAGGGAAAAATGCCTCCGGGAAACCTAGGGCAGTTCAGTGCAAATGTTTTTCTTATGACAGCGCTATACAAGGACGGCTATGTTTTCAAGACCTATTCACCCCTTTCCAGCCCGTATGGCTTCAGAGGTGGCCCATCAGGCAATCAAGAAGCTTCCCAAGGGGGCAATAGTTTTAGATCCCATGGTCGGCTCTGGAACCGTACTCAAAGTTGCAGCCGAAGCCGGCCACATTGGAAGAGGTTTCGATCTTGACCCGTTAGCTGTTCTGTTGGCGAGAGTTCAAACCAGCCATATTGAAAAAAATAAACTAATCAAGGCGGGGGAAAAGCTCCTCAGCGAATCTAAAAAACTTTCATCTGATCAAATCTATCTTCCTTGGATCGATGATGATGAAGAAACAAAAAAATTCATCGAATTCTGGTACGATAGACCGCAGATAGAGAGCTTAAGAGCGCTAGCATGTCTCTTACAGAAGAAGAAGTCTCCTATTGGTGACGCTCTTAAGGTAGCCTTGAGCAGGCTAATCATAACAAAAAGTCGAGGTGCTTCTCTAGCGGGAGATGTTTCACATAGCAGACCGCATAGGATACGTAGCACCAATGACTTTGATGTTTACTCAGAATTTCAAAAATCCTGTGCCTGGGTTGCTAAACGCATTGACTTATACCCTACTCATTCAACTTCACAGATAATGCTGGGTGACGCAAGATGTATGCGTTCAATAACAGATTGTAGTATCGATGCCGTTGTCTCTTCGCCTCCATACTTAAATGCAATTGACTACTTAAGAGGGCATAAAATGTCCTTGGTCTGGTTTGGCCATACAATTAATAAACTTAGAAACATTCGCGCTAGGTCGGTAGGTGCTTCAAAACGCCCGGAAACAGGGGCTAGCCATGATACAGCACTATCACTGACAGTTAATTGTAATTTGGAAAAACTTCCTCACAATGTTCAGCAGACTATTTACAGATATGCTCTAGATATTAATGATTTTGTTCGAGAAGCTGAGCGTGTTGTTAAGCCCAAGGGGCAAATTGTATATGTTGTCGGAAATTCAAAAATAAAAGGTATTCTTGTAGAAAACACTGAGATCATAATCTCCGCAGCTAAAAAATACGGGCTGTCACTTATGAGTAAAAGTGAAAGGGATATCCCTGCCTCTAAGCGGTATTTACCACCACCTAAGACTGGCAATACTAATCCTCTACAAAAAAGAATGGGCGTAGAGACAGTACTAACTTTCATTAAGTAGGTTATTATGAATTACACAACTGAACAAAATGATGCAATTCAGACTATTGCTCAAAACCTACAGATAATAGCGTGTGCTGGCTCTGGCAAGACACAGGTAATTTCAGAAAGGATAGCTCACATTCTCCATAATGGTAAAGAAAATGGTATTGAGCCTGCTAATATTGTAGCTTTCACTTTTACTGATAAAGCTGCGGGGGAATTAAAAGAAAGAATATATCAACTTTGCAAGAGCAAACTCGGCTCTGATCAAGGGTTGGGAGGTATGTTTGTCGGAACGATTCATGGTTACTGTTTAAACATTCTCCAAGAACCCCCGCTCTACAAATATCTAAAATACAGCGTACTCTCTGACATATGCCAAAGACTGCTCATTGATAGGTTCTCTACTAAGAGTGGCTTAACTCAAACCCCCTTGCGAGACGGAAGATTTCTCGAAAGGTGGAAAGATTCCGGAATATACCAAAGCCTACTAAGTATTTATTCCGAGTCAGATCTGGATAAGACTGCTGTTCCTGATGCTGTAAAAGAAGCAATAAAAAGCTACTATGCTCTGCTACATGAGGAGAAACGGCTAGATTATACAACAATTCTTACAGAGGCTCTTGATTCCATAAAAAACAACGTATCTCTAAGAGATAAAATTAAAAATCAAGTTAAGTACCTTATTGTAGATGAGTATCAAGACGTCAATCCTCTCCAAGAATCTATTATAAAAGAAATATATGACCTGTGCGGAAACATTTGCGTTGTTGGAGATGATGATCAGACAATTTATCAATGGCGCGGAAGCGATGTAAGTAATATAATTACTTTCAATAGTCGTTACCAAGACGTCAAACAAATTGCAATTGGTACAAATTTTAGAAGTAGCCCTGCTATTGTAGATGCAGCCAAACAATTTGTTGAAAAAATACCTTATCGACTCCTAAAGCCAATAACGACATTCAACAATCAAAGCTTTGAGCGCGGCGATTTATTAGCTTTGAGATTTGATAGTGTTGAGGATGAAGCTAATTGGGTTGTTGGCAAAATAAAAGAGATTTATGCGTCTCCTTACAAAGACAAGCCTTCAAAGGAAGAACGAGGGTTATCTTATTCCGATATGGCTATTCTATTGCGAAGTGTAAGGCATGACGCAAAACCATTTATAGATGCTTTAAACAAAGAACGAATTCCTTTCATTGTTAGTGGAATGGAGGGGCTTTTTGAAACACCTGAAATAAGAGTTTTGCAGCAGGTTTTTATATATCTTGCGAATTTTACCCCTTACGGATCAGCAAATCCTCCAGTTACCCTTGCTGATTTGAAGTCTCTATTTGAAAACTCTGGGATGGGCTTATTGGATCAGAATATTGCAAAATGTTTGTCATATCTTGAAAAAAGAAAGAATGAGATACCAACCAGTAACGAAGCAACACTCCATTTGCAGAGGCTTTACCTCGACTTGCTGGGTGAGCTTGAAATTTCGGAAGATAAGATAAATAGCTCTCCCAATGCTCAAAAGCCAGGAGAAATAATATTTTTTAATTTGGGTAAATTTAGCAATGTCATTGCAGATTTTGAGCAAATAAATTTCAAAAGCAACGTTAAAGATCTATATTCTGCATTCGCAGGCTTTCTATACCACCAAGCTCCCGCTTATTACCCTGAGGGTGGTGGCGATGGAGGGCACGTCAACCCGGATGCCGTCCAAATTCTTACAGTACACAAAGCCAAGGGGATGCAATGGCCCGCCGTGTTTGTTCCATGTTTGAGGCGAAACAGATTTCCCGCACAGAGAGTGGGCGGTAGAACTGTTTGGCACGTGATACCAGATACTTGTGTCAAAAATGTTGAGAGATATAGAGGCACGGAAGAAGACGAGCGTCGACTGTTTTACGTAGCAATGACACGCGCGGAAAAGTATCTTTTTTGCTCATGGGCTCCCATTGACAGAAAGGGTTCACGGCATGTTTCACAGTTTTTTCGTGACTTTACGGATAATGATAATGTTTTAACTTCTGACACCTCTAGCGTTCCACGTAAAAAACCACAACCACTCCGGCGTAGTGAAGAGATCAATATCCCATTAACTTTTTCTGAGCTTAAGTATTATTTCCAATGCCCATATCTTTTCAAATTAAGATTTTTGTATGGTTTTAATACGCCTATTCAACAGGCCATGGGGTATGGAAACTCTTTGCATAACTCCTTAGCTGAGATTCATTCTGAATCTTTAAAAGGTCAAATTTTTGGCCCATCCGATGTGGATAAAATGTATGACGAGCATTTTTATCTGCCTTTTATTTCCCCAGCTAACGTACAGCTCATTGCCAATTTAACTAAGGCGTTCAAAAAAGCTCTGGGTAATTATCTAACTGCTCATGGCGATCATCTTGACAAGTTAGTTCATGTTGAGAAGATTATTGAATTAAATTTGAGCGATGGCATTGTAGTAAACGGTCGAATTGATTTAATAAGAAAAACAGACACTAATGAACTTGTTATAGTTGATTTTAAATCTGTTGAGGGAGCACAGGAAGAAGATATAACCAAACGTCAACTTCATATATATGCTGTTGGGTATAACCAATTGACAGGTGAAAATCCTGATTTGATTGAAATATACAACCTGGATCATGGTGGCGTTGTCAGAGAACCAGTCGATGACAAGGTTATCATGGAAACGATTGCGCTAATAAAAGATGCTGGCAATGGTCTACGTTCAAAAGTTCTGAATAAATGCAATAAAACAGATGGGGTATGCGCCCACTGCGATATGAAAATGATCTGTGATAACTAATGGATAAGAGGTCGTAAGCTTCCCTGTCAAGTAGTGAACCGTCCCGGGATTCTCGGAGGCTGCATAACTTGAGAGAATGGAGTGACCCTGTCCCCGAATTCGTACCGCTCTAAATTGTAGAAATTTGATCTTTTGATTCCGCCGCAGGGGGTGATTTCCCGTGCCGGCGGGCAAATTCAGCCGGTGTCACCCACCCCAAAGAGGAGTGGGGACGAGTCTCATTATAATGGATTCGCCAGGCTTCGATCTTGCGTTTGGCGTCTTCCAGGGAAAGAAACCAATGTTCGTTCAAGCACTCTTGTCTGAACCGACCATTGAACGATTCGCATTGCGCATTGTCGGTAGGTTTACCCGGACGACTGAAATCCAGTTTGACGCGATGCTCATAGGCCCAGCGATCAACGGCCTTCGAAATAAATTCGCTACCGTTGTCGAACACGGCTTATCACGAGTACGGCAAATGTCGTCAAGGGTACGTACAACGTCTTCACCACGCAAATTCTGCCCAATTTCAATCGCCAGACATTCTCTGGTGTAGTTGTCGACGACGGTCAGTGCTCTTAGTCTGCGACCATCATAGAGTTGGTCCATGACAAAATCCATGCTCCATACGTCGTTTATGGCAACCGCCGTTGTTTGCGGTTGTCGTCTCTGTGCCGATTTGTTCCTACAGGGACGATGCATATGTAACGATAACCCCATCTCGCGATAGAGGCGATAAACACGCTTATGGTTATCTTTGAAGCCTTCCCGGCGGAGCAGTACGTAAATGCGTTGGTAGCCGTAGTGAACCCGATCACGGGCAATCTCTTTGATGCGCATCTGTAAAACCGTGCTGTCTCGTCGACGGGAACGGTAGTAGTACACGGATCTCGATAGCTTCATTACCAGACAGGCCTTTCTTGAGCTGACACCGTAACGCAATCGCAGATCATCAACCAACCGCCGACGTTGGGAAGGCTTCAGAGCTTTTTTGACAGGACATCCTGGAGCATCGCTTTGTCCAAGGATAGATCCGCCACCAGCCGCTTGAGACGGAGGCATTCCTCTTCCAGTTGCCTTAACCGCCTCGTAAGCTTCCCTGTCAAGTAGACATTTCATAACTAGAGATTTTGGTAATTATGGATCTGGGCAAGAATTGCTTAGGAGGCAATCCACCCAGGGCGTTATGAGGACGCTGTTCGTTATACTCGTGCAGCCATTCCTCGGTAATATGTTGTACTTGCTCAATGTCTTTGAACAGATAAGCATCCAATACTTCGGTACGGTAAGTCCGGTTGAAACGTTCGATATAGGCATTCTGGTTTGGCTGACCCGGCTCAATGAAGCGCAGTTTGATCCCTTTTCGGGCTGCCCATTCGGTGAAATTATGGGAAGTCATTTCTGGTCCATTGTCCAGCCGAATGGCTTCGGGAGCACCATACCATTCGATCAGACGATCCAGAGTACGGATTAAACGATTGCTTGGTATCGACGTGCCAATTTCGATTGTCAATGCTTCACGGTTGGCTTCATCAATCACGTTCAGCGTTCTAAATCGCCTGCCGTCGTAAAGACTATCATGCATGAAATCCAACGCCCAGCCTTGATTGACTCGTTCCCCAGCACCCAATGGGATCGACTCTCGTTGTGGCAGCCGTTTCTTTGTTCGCCTGGGTAAGTTTAAACCTATCTGGCAATATACTCGCCAAACTCGTTTGTGGTTCCAACGTCGACCATCTAGACGGAGCCGTTGATAGCACTTCCAGAATCCCCAACGGCTGTGATGCTCGACAAGTGTATTCAAGGCTTCAATTAGTTCACCATCTCGTTCCAGCCGTTCCACCGGTTCTTTGTAGTACGCCGCCCGTGATAAGCCTGCTACCGCGCAAGCACGTTTGACCGGCAAAGGGTGTTCTGTAAGCATTACCTGTACCGCCTGCCGTTTCGCGGACGGCGTCACCACTTTCGGGAAAGAACATCCTTAATCGCCGTGTTTTCTAATGCCAAATCAGCATACATCCGTTTGAGTTTCGCGTTCTCCGCTTCCAATTCCCGCATTCGCGCCAGATCGCTTACACTCGCTCCCGAGTATTTGCTCTTCCATACATAATATGTCGCAGCACTGATCCCATGTTTGCGGCAAATCTCCGCCACTTTGATCCCTGCTTCGCCTTCTTTCAGTATCCCGACAATTCGACTCTCGCTGTATTTGCTTTTTTTCATCTTTTAATCAACCCCTCTTCTAGACAATTTCTCTAGTTTAGCTTGCCTACCAAAA
>QMCD01000214.1_pt1 | contig 41121 bp, 18 predicted proteins | sample 1821841 | NCBI WGS metagenome assembly QMCD01 (sample SAMN01991225, study PRJNA193472) | Termite gut metagenome, whole genome shotgun sequencing project. | isolation source: worker | host: Macrotermes natalensis
TTAATAAGGGTAAAAAAATACTCTTACAGGAGAAAAAATATCTCTTTCTATCCCTGCTTTTTCTATTTTTCTTTGTTTTTTCGGCAAAAGGACAAACAGTGATCAGAGGAAAAGTATTGGATGAGCGCAGCGGAATACCTGTATCCGGAGCTCTGATAAAAGTAAAGTCTACAAACAACGCTGTTCAGGCAGATTATGATGGTAAATTCCAGTTGTCGGAGAACAAACCCTTCCCAATCACTCTTCTTGTTTCATTTCTTGGTTTTAAAACGCAGGAAATAGATGTTTATGAATCCGGCGAAGAAATTACAATTTCACTTTCGGAAAATCTGAATGTACTTGATGAAGTTGTAGTTGTGGGTTACGGCACAAAGACAAAACGGGAGTTTACGGGAGCTATATCCTCACTCAACGGAGATTTGATAAAAGATGTTCCGGTTCAGAGTTTTGAACAGGCTCTGCAAGGTAAGGCTGCCGGAGTAAGCATTGCTTTACCTAATGGACAGCTCAACTCGCAGCCAGTCATCAGGATCAGAGGTGTAAACTCAATATCCTTAAGTTCCTATCCCTTAGTAGTCGTTGACGGTATCCCTGTAAGTACAGGGAATATTTCATCGAATCGTGCGTCAAACAATCCTTTAGGTGATATCAATCCGGCTGATATAGCTTCAATTGATATACTGAAAGATGCAGCATCAACGGCGATCTATGGATCGAGAGCTGCCGGTGGGGTTATTCTTATTACCACTAAGCGTGGTAAAACAGGGCGTATTACCACTACTTATGAAGGGTGGCTTGGAATCACAAACGCTACCCGCTTACCCGACGTGCTGAATGCTCAGCAATATACAGATATTAAGAATGAAGCAATATCTAATGCAACATCTATAGATGGCGTAGCCCGTGATGCGGCCTACGCCTTGTCTTACAACCCTGATGGCTCCGTAGTTGATACCAATTGGAAAGACTATGTGTATAGAACTGCGGTTTCACATAATCATTCACTGAATATTTCGGGAGGAACCGAAAAAGTAAATTATTACCTGTCTCTTAACTATTCCGACCAGCAAGGCTTTCTCATAGGTAATAATTTTAAGAGGAAAGGTATACGCTTCAATCTAGACAATGAGGTTACAAGTTGGCTCAAAGTGTCGGGAGGTGCGGTCTATAATATAAGTAACAATGAATCTTTCGATTCGGGAAGTTTACCCGGTGCATCCATGACAACAACAGGGGCTACCCGGCTTGCTCTCGTGTTGCCTCCAAATGTGGGAGCTTATAATGCCGACGGAAGTTTCAATCTCAACCCAAGTAGCGGGACACTTGGTTCAGGAAACAACAAAGCAACTATACCATTATATAATCCGGCTGCCTTGTTCGAGTTGTCGAGATATACATCAGAGAACGACCATCTGGTAGGAAATGTAAATGCCGTCATCAAACCGGTTAAACAACTGGAACTCACGGTGCGATATGCAATCGACAGAATAAGAAGTGAAGATGTAGCATATCAAAGCCCGGAACTAGGATCGAGCGCCTACACAAGTGGTGGGTCCGTGTCCAATATCTCGACAACACGGCAAACAGAAGCCTGGACGAACACGCTCGGTTTCGATGAAACTTTTTTTAAGGACCACCATGTTTCCCTGCTGATAGGAACGGATATACAGAACTATAAGGTCTCGGCATGGGGAGCAAATGCGACTAAAGCCTCCGACGATTTTTTCGAATATTATCAGGGTGGATGGGCTAATGTGGTAGCTGCCGGCAATCAGAAAGGCGAGAGGGTTTTTGCCTCTTTCTTCTCCCGCCTCAGCTATGAACTGAAAAACAGATATTTCATTACCGGGAATTTCAGGAGGGATGGCAACTCCGCCCTTGCAGTGGGACGTAAGTATGGTAATTTTGGTGGTGTGTCTGCCGGTTGGTTGTTGTCGGAAGAAAATTTCTTTAAATCATCGTCACTTTCAAAGGTATTCAATGATGTAAAACTCAATGCCAGTTGGGGACGGGTGGGTAATGGTAATCTGTCAAACGATTATAGTTCTTATGACTTATACTCAGCCTCTTTGTACGGAGGTGCAGCCACATGGGCCATTACTCAACAGGGAAACCCTGATCTGACATGGGAAACCAGTGAACAAACGAATCTAGGGCTTGAACTGAGTGCTTTGAAAAACAGGCTTCATTTCGAATTTGCATACTTCAACAATGATGTGGACGGGCTGATTCTGAGCGTGGCTCAGTCACCGTCTAAGGGCATTCCCGGTAACTCTATCCTCGCCAATGTGGGTTCAATGTACAATCGTGGTATTGAAGTTAGTGCCGGTTATGAGATTATTAGCCGTAAAGATCTGTCATGGAATGTAACGCTTAATTATTCCGCTATACGAAACAAAGTGACAGCCCTGGCCAATAATGATCAGGATATTATCGGTGCTACCGGTTCAGGTAATACGAATATTACACGGGTGGGTGAGTCGATAGGAAGTTTGTATGGTCTTAAAACATTATATGTGAATCCCGAAAACGGCCAGCGCGTGTTTCTTAACGGAGAAGGTGAGGAAGTACAATACAATGGTCTTGGTAAATGGACATATTTAGATGGCAGAGCTGCTCAGGCGTTATCCGGCGATGATTTTTATGTATTGGGGAACACGCTTCCCAAATGGTACGGAGGCCTGACCAGTAATTTAAGATACAGACAGTTCGACCTTAATCTGAACTTTACCTATGCGGGTGGCAATTATATAATGAACAGGACAAAGTCTACTTTAACCGACCAGATATTCTTCAATAATTCTACGGATATTCTGAGAAGGTGGACAGAACCGGGACAGATTACGGATATGCCAAGGGTAGTGAACGGCGACAGAATTTCTTTCGGCGGTTCCACTCCCATATCCGAGCATGTGGAAAAGGGAGATTTTCTCCGGTTACAGAATGTATCCCTTGCATACAATATTCCTAAAAAGGCATTAGCATTTAGTAGATTAAATGCAGTGAGGGTTTATGGTCAGATAACGAATGCTTTATTGTTCACTAATTATTCGGGTATCGACCCTGAGGTTTCAGCCAACGGAAACTCAAATACGGCACCCGGGGTTGAGTACAATACAACAGGACTTGGGCGGACCTTTACTTTCGGCGTAAATGTCACATTTTAAATAAAAATCTCTACAAATATGAATATTCCAATTTATAAACATATCCGGCAGAAGATTACAATAGTGTTAGGACTGGTGGCTTTGAGCACTCTGAGTGCATGCGACGACCTGTTGGACAAAACTTCAGAAACTTCTGTCAGCTCTGCCACAATCTTCGATACACCTAAAAGAATTGAAGGACTTGTCAATGGAAATTATAATTCTCTTAAAAGTGCGAATCTATATAGTGGCCGTATCCTTCTGTATGGAGATGTCAGAGGCGAAGATTTTGTATGCCGCACCGAGAATGCTCTGACAGGAGGGTATGTATGGGCTAATAACTTCTCCAATATAACAGGTGATGTCAATGAGGTTTGGGGGCAATTATATATTGTGATAAATAATGCTAATGTACTGATTGCAGGCTTGAGCAAGTCGCAGGGAGTAATCAGTGATGAACTCAAAAATAATTATCTGGGCGAAGCCCGTTTCCTAAGAGCCCTTGCTTATTTCAATCTGGTTACTTATTACGGAAGGCCATATATTGAAAAAAACGGGGAGGCCAAAGCCGTTCCTTTGAGACTGCAAGCCGAATCGTCATCAGCCAATAATGACCTGGCACGAAGTTCGGTCTTTTCTGTATACGGGCAAATTATTTCAGATCTGGATTTTGCAGAGCAGAATCTCCCCGATAGCTATTCTACAAATTTGCTGAATACAACGAGAGCCCATAAAAATACAGCCATTGCGCTGAAAACAAGAGTATATCTGAGCAAAGGGGAATTTGGAAAAGTTATAGAAGAAGCTAAAAAGATTGCCCCTCAGGCACAGGCTCCTTTTGCCGCTACATCGGGAGTTAAAAATGAATTGCAATCGAATATTGTCAATATATTCTCATCCGATTATACATCTGTAGAGTCGATCTTTTCAATGCCGATGACCGCAGCCAACCCGCCTTCGGGTACAGCTTTGGCTAATATCTATTATACAGCCCCCGACTTTGTCCTTAATTCCGATACCAAAGGGATAATTGCAGATACAGAGTGGAAAAGTACAGATGCACGCCGGTCTTTTGTGACATATAATGGAACACTTGGTCTGTATTTACTGTCGAAGTATGCAAAGACAAACCCTGCTATAGATTATATACCTGTAATTCGCTATGCAGAAGTATTGCTGAATTATGCAGAGGCAGAGGCCAGAGCTGGAAGTCTTAGCAAAGCTGTTGCATTGCTGGAAACTGTGAGAAAACGTTCCGACCCTTCTTATACTTTTCCTCCGGCATCTTTAGCTCAGGGAGAGATACTGAATACAATTAGGACAGAAAGACGTATTGAGTTATTGGGCGAGGGATTCAGAGCTACGGACATTTTGCGTGATCTGTTGACATTCCCGACTAAACCTTCGCTGAGTAGTTTGACTCCCCGTGAAGTGAAACCTGCTGATGATGGGTATATATTTCCAATCCCCAATACTGAAATCTTAACGAATAAGGCTATAAACGATTAAAAAAACAGAAATACGATGAAAACAAATAAATTTTATTTATATACTCTTGCGGCTATCTTCCTGATTACTATTATTACAGCTTGCAGCAAGAATCCGAATAAACTGGATTTATCCGGAACGGTAAATAATGTGACTACAGGTAAGATATATCTGCAACAGTATATAAATAAATCATTCGTCACCATTGATTCCACTAATATTATAAGTGGAAGATTCAAATTCAATACAGAGACTAAGCTACCGGAGATATACGGTTTATCCCTATATGGTTCCGGCGAGAATCCATTCGATTCATATATTTTGTTTCTGGATAATAATCCGATCAAAGTAGAATTCGACACCATCAACGAGTTTGAAAAAACGATAGTGACCGGCTCGAAAGAACATGACTTATATCTGGAACTCAGGGCTCAGAAAAAAGCAAATGTTAATGATATAATAAAAGAGCATCCATCATCTATTGCGGCCTTGTACATACTATACAGGTACTACTCTTACCGGTTGTCACCGGAAGAAATCAATGCGAATATAGAATTACTGGACCCTTCTCTTAAAAACAGCGATTATGTGAAAGTGCTTACAGAGCTTGCAAATACGTTAAGCAAAGTTTCCATTGGTCATAAAGCTCCGGACTTTAGCGCTACTGATCCGGAGGGAAAAAGCGTGAAACTGTCGGATTATCTGGGAACACGCTATGTCCTGATTGATTTCTGGGCTTCGTGGTGTGCGCCTTGCCGCAAAGAAAATCCTAATCTGGTAAAAGTATATGAAAAATACGGGGCTAAAGATCTTGAAATAATAGGTGTTTCTTTAGATAACGCGACCGCTCCGTGGAAAAAAGCCATAGCGGCTGATGGTCTTACCTGGCCTCAATTGATAGATGTGAATGCATGGGCTGGAGAAGGAGTAAAGAATTATGGGGTAAGGCTTATTCCTGCAAATTTCCTAATAGACAAAGACGGGAATATCGTTGCCAAAAATTTAAAAGGCGAGGAATTAGAGAAAACATTAGCCAATTTATTCAATCAATAAGTTCAAATAAAAAGATGAAGAATTTTTCTGTTTATATTTTACTTTTTCTGCTTTTCTTTTCTTTCCCGGCAAAGGGGCAAACAGTAATTAGAGGAAAAGTATTGGATGAGCGCAGCGGAATTCCCGTATCGGGAGCTCTGGTAAAAGTAAAGTCGACCAATAATGCCGTTCAGGCAGATTATGATGGTAAATTCCAGCTGTCGGAGAATAAGCCGTTCCCGATTACACTTCTTGTTTCATTTCTGGGCTTTAAAACGCAGGAAATAGATGTCTATGAATCTGGAGAAGAAATTACAATCTCGCTTTCGGAAAATAGGAATGTGCTGGATGAAGTTGTAGTTGTCGGTTACGGAACAGCTAAAAAATCCAGCTACACCGGGGCTATTGCTGTTATAGGTAATAAAGATATAGGGAAATTACAAATAACGAATATCAGCAAAGCATTGCAAGGGTCTATTCCCGGGCTTCAATCCGTATCGTCGGCCGGACAGCCCGGAAGCGATGCAGCCATCTTTTTGCGGGGAGTGGGATCAGTAAATGCTTCCAGTACTCCTTTGTATGTAGTCGACGGGGCGCCGTTTGCAGGCAGCATAAGTGCCATTAATGCAAATGATATACAGTCGATATCCGTACTGAAAGATGCTACAGCGAGTGCGTTATATGGTTCCCGTGGGGCAAATGGTGTCATTATCATTAGTACCAAACAAGGTGCATCTAACCAGAAGCCGACGGTTGCATTCTCATCCTCTATCGGTTTTACCTCAAGGGCGATTAAGGATTACAAAACGCTTACAACTAAAGAATACTATGAACTGCAATGGGAGGCTATTCGCAATAACCAGTTAGATCAGGGCAAGTCGGCGGAAAACGCTGCTTTGTACGCATCGGCCGAACTGGTGGGTTCATTAAAGATAAACCCCTTCGGCTCACAATATCCGCAACCGGTAGGTACTGATGGGAAAATAGTGGCCGGGGCTGAATCATTGTGGAACGATAGCTGGGCTGACGCTTTGTCCCGTACAGGTATACGTCAGCAATATGATTTGAGTGTGAACGGTGGAAGCGATAATTCCAAATACTTCGTTTCAGGAGGCTATCTGAATGAAAAAGGTTTTATAATAGGCTCCGATTTCGAGCGGTTCAACACCCGTGCGAATGTAACTTCTACAGTGAACAAATGGTTGGAAACCGGCTTCGGAATCTCTGCTTCTACCAGTAAACAGAGCGCTCCACCGCAAACAGACAGCAGTCAGGGTAACTTTGCCAATTTTCAACGCTTAGTAGCAGATATATATCCGATCTATGAACGCAATGCAGATGGGTCGTATGTCCTTGATGCGAATGGCGACAAAATCTACGATTATGGTAATTACCGTCCAAGTTCCGCTGCGACAGGGAACAATCTTTTAGGCAGCTCCAAATATAATAAATATGACAACAAACAGGATATAGTTTCGGTCAGGGCAAACGCAACTATTACATTTCTGGAAGGTTTAAAGTGGAAAAATAGTGTTAATGCTGATTACAATGCACGTACCAATCATTCATATACCAATCCCGCTTATGGCTCCGGCATCAGTAACGGAGGTTCTGTAAGCAAAGGTTCCAGCAGGGCTATCGGCTATACGGTGAATAGCTTTCTGGATTATACATTCAATGTAAAAGACAAACATTTTATAAATATACTTGCCGGCCCCGAAGTATATGTTTATAACGTATCCTCTTTGTCGGGAAGCCGTAGTAACTTCGGTTTTCTCGATAAGGAAGAACCGGCAGCCGCTTCATTATTGAACAGCTTTACGGGAGCAGCGGATAACTATAAATTAGCAAGTTATTTAGGTAAAATAGATTATGATTATCTGCATCGTTACTATTTATCGGCTAGCTTTCGCCGCGATGGTTCATCCCGGTTCAGCAAAGATTCGCGCTGGGGTAACTTCTGGTCGGTAGGTGCTTCGTGGAATGCAAAATCAGAAGATTTTCTGGCTCCTGTAAAATGGATAGACAATCTGACCGTCCGTACAAGTTATGGTGCGCAGGGAAATGATAATCTCGGTACTTATTACGCCTATCAGGATCTATACTCTATTTACAATAGTTTAGGCCAAGCGGGGTTGATCAGCTCGAGACTTCCAACCCCGGATTTGAAATGGGAAACAAACCTTAACCTCAATTTTGGTGTTGATTTTGCAGCGTTTGATAACAGGCTGGTGGCATCGGTAGATATATATGAACGCAAATCAAAGGATCTTTTATTTAGCCGTCCGCTTGCACCATCGCAGGGATTCGGGCAAATAGATGCAAATATCGGAGCATTACGCAACAGGGGAATCGAAGGGCAAATACAGGTTGTACCTGTACGAAACAAAGATCTCAGATGGGATGTGAGCCTTAATTTTGGACATTATAAGAATAAAATAACAGAACTTCCGCAAAAAGAGATTATCGCAGGGACTGTCGGACAACTGGGGTCTACAAAAAAGATGGTTGTTGGAGGGTCTGTCTATGATTTCTTTATCCGCGAATGGGCAGGTGTAAATCCCGAAAATGGCGATGCCCTGTGGTATAAAAATGAATATACGACGGATGCAAATGGAAATAAGGTGATATCGGGACGTACTACAACGAATGTGTATGCAGATGCCGATCAATATTTTCAGGGAAGTTCATTACCTGATGTATATGGAGGTATAACAAATACATTTACATACAAACAATTTGAGTTGTCTTTCCTTCTTTCATACAGCATTGGAGGTAAAGTCCTCGATCTCGACCAAGTGATGATTGCCCATACCGGGAACAATCAGGGCCGGACATGGACACAGGAAGCTTTGACCAGATGGACGCCTGAGAACCGAAATACCAATTACCCCCGTCTTACGACTACAACTACAAACTGGAACTCGATTTCCTCACGTTTCTTATATGATGCCACATATGCACGTCTGAAGAATCTGAATCTTACTTACAGTCTTCCTGCATCCGTATTGTCACATGCAAAGTTGAAACAGGTGAAACTGAGAGCTAATGCAGAGAATCTTCTGACATTTTTCGGACATAAAGGAATGGACCCGGAACAGGCCGTAGATGGTGTTACATTTTACCGTTATCCTGCTCAAAAATCATTTTCGTTCGGGATAGATATAACGTTTTAATGCATAACAATAATAATAGGTTTGAGACCTTAATCAGTAAAATAAAGGGACAATTATGAAATCAAAATTGATTATATATATACTATCTGTTTCATCGGTATTATTTGTTTCCTGCAGCGACAGTTTTTTTGAGACCTCGCCATCGGGAGATCTGACCGGAAGTGAAACATATTCTACGACATCTAATATAAATGCAGTCGTCAACGGGACTTTGCGTTATCTGATGGAAAATGCCACATCGCAGGATAATCCGGGGTATGGCGCAATTCTACTCACACAGGAAGTAATGGGTGAAGATGCTATAGCCCGCGACGGAGTTTATGGATACAGGGATTCTTATCCTTATCGTGATCCGTATGATAATACGACACGCCGCGCTCTTTTTTTCTGGACATTGCAATATAAAATAATTGATAATGCAAACAATATCATTGCAAAAGTAGATGCAGCACAAGGTACGGATGAAGAGAAGAAGTATTTGAAAGGACAAGCTTATGCGCTGCGTGCTTTCGTTTACCTGAACCTCGTCCGTCAGTATCAGTTCACATACTTGAAGGATAAGAACGCTAAAGCAGTCCCTATATATACAGAGCCGACTGTGCCAAGCTCCGTTCCTAACCCGAAAGCTACGGTAGAGCAAGTCTACGAACGTGTAATTTCCGATCTCACAGAAGCAGAGAAATTACTCATCGGATTCAAGCGTTCGGTAAAAAACCGCCCTGATATAAATGTAGTAAAAGGTCTTTTTGCAAGAACCTATCTCACTACAGGGCAATGGGAACTGGCCGCAAAATATGCGGCTGAAGCCCGAAACGGCTATCCGGTAATGGAAGCGAGCCAATATACACTGGGATTCAATGATGTAAGTAATGTGGAATGGATATGGGGACATCCTCAAACAGCTGATCAGAACTTGGGAGGAGCCTCATATTTCGCATATCTCGATGTAACGCCTACTACCGGTTACCGGAGTATTATGCCTGATCCGAATTTCAGAAAATTGTTTAGTACTCAAGATATACGATTCTCGTTGTTTGAACTGGTTACAAAAGAAACAGATCCGATGTATCGCTGGTATAAATACAAGAAGTTTGTCAATAAATCGGATCAATCCGGTCATATTCCGTTAATGCGTTCATCAGAAATGGTACTTATAGAAGCAGAAGGAAAAGCCCGTAACCATGATCTTACCGGAGCGGCAAAGGCATTGAGCGAATTACGCGTGAAAAGGAATCTGGAAGAGATTTCCGCATCGGATTATACAGAGAATCAATTGATAGACGAGATTCTGGTCGAACGTCGCCGCGAACTTTGGGGCGAAGGATTTCGTCTACCCGATATTCTACGTCTGCAGATAGCCCCCGATAGAAAAGAATCAACAGAAACATATACGTTGCCGTCAGGACAAACAATAACCATAAAGGGACACTACGTGTGGACATTCCCTGATAAGACGGCATTGGTTCCGAATAGTCTGTATTATCTGTTTCCTGTTCCCGTAAATGAAATAAACAATAATCCCAACTTAAATAATTGAAAATGAAGAAGTATATCCTATTAATATTAATATCTCTGGCCACATTCTCCTGTGGAACCCGAGAGCTAGAGGGACTATCCTTGAACGGTAGTGTAGAAGGGATTTCGGAGGGAAAAGTATATTTGCAGAAGTTTGAAAATAAAATGTATCGCGTAATAGATTCTGCTAAAGTTATAAATGGACAATTCAGCTTTTCTAAAAATGTACAATTACCGGAAATATATGGATTGACATTAGATACGACTAAAGGCTCATTACTCCTGTTTCTCGATAAAAATCCTGTTGTTGTAAAACTGGATTCATCATCCTATTACCGTAATAGCGTAGTCACGGGTTCCGCACTTCAGGACTTGTTTGTCGCTTATAAAAAAGAGAGAGGGGTCAAGATAGATGAATTTATTAAAGCAAATCCTAAATCGCTGGTTTCAGCATATGCTCTGTATCGGGATTTTTCGTATAGATTATCTCCTGATGAAATCAAGGCAAATATCCAGTTGCTCGATTCTTCATTGTGGAAAACTCCGTATGTGCAGGTACTCGAAGAATTGACAAAAACATTGGAGACAGTTTCTGTCGGAAAACAAGCTCCGGACTTTACAGCTAAAGATCCTGGCGGGAATCCGGTAAAACTATCCGATCATTTGGGAAAAGGATATCTTCTTATCGATTTTTGGGCATCGTGGTGTGGCCCTTGCCGCAGAGAAAATCCAAATGTTGTGAAAGTGTATAATGAATATAAAGGAAAAGGCTTTGATGTTTTTGCGGTCTCGCTGGATAAAAGTAAAGAAGCCTGGGTGGCAGCTATAAAAAAAGATAACCTGACATGGACACATGTTTCAGACCTTCTGTATTGGGATAGTGAGCCAGCTAAGTTGTACGGGGTAAGGGCAATCCCATCCAATCTGCTTGTAGATAAGGATGGGGTGATAGTCGCTAAAAATATAAGAGGTGAAGAATTGGGACAGACATTAAAGGATCTACTGAACTAATCAGAGTAAAAGAGCATTATGAGGACTATTGTTATCAGTTTTTTTTCTTTATTTTTATTGACGGCGACAGCTGTCAAAGCTGAAAAAATCACATATTTTTTCGATCCGTCCATTCAGTTCGATAGCAAAATACCTTCTCCCGAAGAATTTCTCGGGTATGAAATAGGCAGCCGTATTACAGAACATTATAAGATAAATGCTTATTTTGAGAAACTCGCTTCCCTTTCCGACCGCGTTTCACTGGTGGAGATAGGCCGGACATACGAAAACCGTAAACTATATGTGCTGATTGTTTCTTCTCCTGAGAATATCCGGAATATAGACAAATACAAAGAGACGCGCCAGCAAGCCCGAAAAGGGGAGAAGCCGGATACTCCGTTAATTGTTTTTCTGGGAAGTACCGTTCATGGGAATGAGGCTTCGGGTTCGGAGGCAGCTTTGTTGTCTGCATATTACTATGTGGCTGCTCAAAACGATTTTGTAAAAGAACAACTCGAAAATGGAATTTACTTTATTGATCCGGTGCGTAATCCTGACGGACAGGAGCGTTTTGTATCATGGGTAAATTCGAATACAAGTATAACCAACTATAATACATCGCAGTACGACAGGGAACATACTGAAGGATGGCCGCGCGGAAGAGGGAACCACTATTGGTTCGACCTGAACCGCGACTGGGTTAATATTGTCCATCCCGAGAGTAAAGCCCGGGTTGCACATTATCAGGATTGGTTACCGCATGTACAGGCCGATCATCATGAGATGGGTACAAACAGTACATTCTTTTTCGAACCCACCGATCCGGACGGAAATGAGAGCCGCTTTGTTCCGCAGACCACTTATAAGTTGAACCGTTTGTTTGCAGATTATTACTCAAAGGCTTTGGATAAAATCGGTTCGTTTTACTATACGAAAGAGTCTTACGATAATAAGAACCCAACCTTCGGGTCTACATACCCTGATTACAACGGGGCTGTGGGCATTTTATTCGAACAAGGTTCTTCGAGGGGTATACATCAGGAATCTGAAAATGGGATCGTTACATTTGCTTTTACTGTACGCAACCAGCTGGTATCGAGTATTGCTACAGTGGATGCTGCTAATGCTAACAAAAACGGCTTATTCGACTTGCAGAAAGAATTCTTCAATGCATCACGTACAGGAAAAGACAGTTCCAAATCATTTATAGTAGGAGACAGTTATGATATTTCACGTTTGCGTAAGTTTGTTCAGTTGTTACTTGACCACCGCCTCGAAGTATATGAAAATCAGGAGGACATAACGGTGGATAAGGTAAAATACGAAAAAGGGAAATCATACATTGTTCCACTCGGACAACCCAACAGTGCGTTGGTCAATATCATATTTGACGAAACCAAAGATTATACCGATCCGTCCAAACTGGGTTATGGCGCGGGATTTTCGGTCGCTTACTCATCTGGTCTGTCGCATGCTTCCATAACAAAAGCTGTTCGCGGAGCCAGGGTTGAGAAACTGGAGAAATCAGCAAATACATCATTTTCTACATCACAGTATGCTTACATTGTAGATTACAGGGATTCGCATAGCCAGCATCTGCTTTTCCAATTATTAGCAAAAAACATTCTCGTAAAGACATCATTCAGCTCTTTTTCGGTACAAACCGGGAATGGAACTAAAAACTTCTCCTATGGAAGCCTGCTTATTCCTGTCAGCAACCAGACTATAAGTCCGGATGAATTATATGCCACATTACAGAAATTGGCGGTCGCCTCGGACGTGGAGATAATACCCGTCTCTACCGGCTATAGTGTAAAAGGAGTGGATCTGGGTAGTAGTGCTTTCCGCACAGTGGAACAACCGAAGGTACTGGTTATCACCGGAGGCAATATATCTTCTACCGAAGCCGGAGAAGTATGGCATCTCTTCGACCAGAAACTGAATTATCAGTTAACCCGTGCTGATTACAACGTATTTCCCAGAATTCCATTGAACAGCTTTAACCGGATTGTATTGGCAGGTGGCGATTATTCATTTCTCGGGAAACAGGGAATTCAGGATTTGCAAAACTGGGTGCGCAACGGAGGAACATTGATTACAATCAACTCTGCTTCGAGATGGGCTCTAAATAATGGAATAAGTGCAACACAGTTACAGAAACTGAAGACCGATTCTCTCCAGCAAAAACAATCAGAACAACAATTCTCACAGGAGAGAGACAGAATTCCGACATCGGTATTCGAAACAAAGATAAACCTGAAGCATCCTTTAGCGTTTGGGTTAACGAATGAGTCTTTGCCTGTTACCCGCGAGAGCAGCCTCTTTTTGGCTCCGTCGAAGAATCCGTCGGCTACGGTATCAGTTTATTCAGATACCCCGCTCCTGAATGGATATATCTCCGCTTCACAGTTAAGCAACCTGAAAGGATCGGCTTCGATAATAGCGGAAAGACAAGGCTCCGGAAATATTGTATTATTCGCTGAAGACCCGCTTTTCAGAGGTATTTGGGATGCCACTACCCGCACTTTTGTTAACGCTGTTGTTTTCGGGAATAATATAAACGCATACAATAGCTTCAGATAAAACAGATCAGACCTATATTGATATAAAACGAAAGAAATAAAATGAAAAAAGTATTGTTGGTAATAGCACTGACAACATTAGCTGTCACTGTATCTGCCCAGAAAATTAAAAAGAATGACCCATTGAACAATGTGTCTATCAACTACCTTGACAAATCTTTTTCTGTGTATGACAAATTACAGAAAACGATATGGAACAATGCAGAACTGGGATTTCTCGAAACTAAAAGTTCAGCTTTGCTTCAAAACCATCTCAAAGAGAATGGATTTACAGTTCAGGCCGGAGTTGCCGGCATGCCTACCGCATTTGTCGCCACTTACGGATCAGGGCAGCCTGTGATAGCTGTGCTGGCCGAATTCGATGCTTTACCCGGATTATCGCAGGATACAGTCCCCTATCGTAAACCTTTGGTTGAAGGAGGGAGCGGCCACGGTTGCGGTCACAATACATTCGGAGTGGGAGCAGTCGCAGGGGCTGTCTCTATAAAACAATGGCTCGATACGGAAAAACACACAGGTACAATCAAAGTATTCGGTACACCTGCCGAAGAAGGCGGCGGCGGTAAAGTTTACATGGTACGGGACGGGTTGTTTAATGACGTAGATGTCGTCCTTGACTGGCATCCTTCTACCGGGAATGGAGTTACAACCGATACGGGAACAGCCATACAAATGATAGACTATAGCTTCTTTGGAGTGGCGGCCCATGCCGCGGCAAGTCCTGATAAGGGCCGGTCTGCCTTAGACGGCGTAGAAGCACTCAATTATATGGTCAATCTTTTGCGCGAGCATGTACCGATGTCGTCCCGGATACATTACGTTATAGCCGATGGTGGTGAAGCACCCAATGTAGTACCCGATTATGCCAGGGTTTCCTATTACATACGGAGTCCGAAAAGAGAGATTCTCAAAGACCTTGTGGAATGGATAGGGCAGGCAGCCGAAGGTGCAGCCTTAGGGACACAGACAAAAGTTAAGTCTGAGATTGTATCCGGTTTTTATGAGCGTCTGAATAACCGCAAACTGTCGGAACTGGTACAGCGTAAACTCGAAATAGTGGGTGGCGTGCATTATGACGGACGTGAAAAGGCCTTCGCCGAGGAAATAGTAAAGGGACTGAATAAAGATATCAGCATACTGAAAGATGCCGGATCGGTGAAGCCTCTGGAAGAAGAAAAACCTTCGCTGGGAGGTGGCTCGTCGGATGTGGGTGACGTTAGCTGGGTAGTTCCTACCGTAAGTTTCAATACGGCGACCTTTGTACCGGGAAGTGCCGGGCATAGCTGGCAAAATGTAGCGGCGGGAGGTTCTACTATAGGAACAAAATCGCTGATAAATACAGCTAAAGTATTCAGCCTTTCAGCTATAGAATTATACACAAATCCGGAATTGGTAAAGGAGATAAAAGACGAATTCGATACCCGCAGGGGAGCTGGCTTCAAGTATGTACCACTACTTGGAGACCGGAAGCCGGCACTCGATTACAGAGTGAAGAAATAATTGTGATCTGTAATATTTTAAAAGAATAAATTATTCAAACTGTATCTGCATGAGAAAATTATTATCAAACACCACCCTGAGACTTTTGCTGGGTGTTCTGGGAGGTGTGGTACTCGGACTTTTTGCTTCTGAATCTTTAATCGCGGTTGTATTACCAATCAAACATATTCTTGGGCAAGTTATCTTTTTCCTTATACCTCTTATCATTTTCGGATTTATTACTCCATCTATAACTCGTCTCAAGAAGAACGCATCGAGGTTACTCGGGAGTTCTTTATTACTGGCCTATGTGTCGTGTATCGGAAGTGCTTCACTGGCTGCCTTTGTGGGCTATAAGATAATTCCGCTACTTGATATAGTTCCGGTCAAAGAAGCGACAAATAGCCTTCCCGAGATGCTTTTTCGTCTGGATATACCTCCTTTGATGCCCGTATTAAGCGCTTTGGTATTTGCTTTTTTATTGGGGTTGTCTGTCATATGGACCAAAGCTGTGAAAATAGAAGCGGCCTTATATGAATTTCAGGATCTGATCTTTGCGATGGTAAAGAAAATCCTGATTCCGATACTTCCTTTCTTTATTGCCGCTAATTTCAGTATTCTGGCATACGAAGGTGCATTGGCATCCAGACTGCCTGTATTTCTAGCTATATTGGTGATAACTGTGCTTTGTCACCTTATATGGATAAGTTTTCTTTATATTTCTTCGGGTTTGTATGCCCGTGTAAATCCCTGGAAAGTACTCAAATACTACGGACCGGTGGCATTGACTGCATTGGGAACACAGTCATCGGCCGCCAGTCTGGGAGTCGCCATAGAGCAAACAAAGAAATGTCCTGAGTTGAAGCCGGAGATAAGGGATTTTGCCATACCCCTGTTTGGTAATATCCACTTTCCGGGTTCTATACTGGATGTTGTATTCCTGTCCCTTGCTGTTTCTCAATTATTATACGGAACTATGCCGGATATAACTCAGATACTCATTTTTATTCCGCTACTTGGCATTTTCGCGATAGCTGCTCCGGGGTTGCCCGGAGGAACACTTATCACTTCTTTAGGCTTGATACATGCTGTCTTAGGAATAGATGATGCCGGAGCAGCTCTGATGATAACGATTTTTGCTCTTCTCGATAGTTTCGGGACTACTCATAATATAACCAGCGACGGAGCTCTTACTCTTGCCTTATCAACTTACACCGATAAAAAGAATCTTAGTGCAGATTTGCCGCAATAAGCACTTATATACGAAAATGAGGTTATTCAAGTATTAACTAATATAAAAAGACTCTATGAAAAATTTTATTACCATTAAGGCCTCCTCCATATCCGGAGGAGAACATGAGGAACAAAGGAATTTGTCCCGGTTTTATTCTCTACACATATCATCATCCATCGATCAATGCCCAACTTCTTGTTTTCACATGCGAATGTGTTGTTAACCTATATTTTACTATTCCGAAAATAAACCCGTCGGTTTATTTCCCCTGATTGATATCTGCATATATTCCGGAGTAGTCCGAACTGTACTATAAAGGTTCTGAACCCCTGAACTAATAAATGTGCAAGATATTATCCTTCAATTAAGCAATCTATAAACAAACACTTCTTGTAGCCTTCTATGCATGGCTATAATAGATATTCATTAAAAAATTATGGCAAAAACAATTAGCTCTTTTAGCGATAAAAGAGACAGGTATCGTGTAAATAAGTATTATTACATTTTCATATTCTTTCTATTGTTGTCCGGTAATATGATAGGGCAAACAGTAATAAAAGGTACAGTTGTAGATGAAAAAACCGGGGAGCCTCTGGTCGGGGCATCGGTCGCATTGGTTTCTACCACACAGGGTAGTCTCACTGATATAGACGGGTCATTTTCTCTCCCTGTTTCGGGTCAGCTACCTGTTACTATCAGGGTGGCTCTTGTGGGTTTCAAATCGCAGGAACTGGATGTATATGAAAATAACGGGCCGATCATTATTCCCTTGACGGAAGATTTAAATTATCTGAACGAAGTAATCGTGGTCGGATATGGTACCCAAAAGCGTAAAGAACTTACCGGGGCTATTTCTTCGGTTTCAAAAGATGCGTTATCGCAATTATCTACTTCATTCGATGGATTACTGGGGGGAGCCGTTTCCGGCTTGAATGTATCCCAAAACTCCGGTCAGCCCGGAACTACTTCCAACATTCGCATACGTGGAGGAAACTCTATAAACGGAGGGAATGAGCCTTTGTATGTGATAGACGGGGTTATAATATATAACGACAATTCGTCGGCCAATATCGGGATAAGCCGTGCTGCCGGGGCATTGAATCCGTTAGCTGCATTGAATCCTGGTGATATTGAATCCATAGAGGTGCTGAAAGATGTGTCCGCTTCGGCCATCTATGGTTCGCGTGGAGCAAACGGTGTAATTATTATTACTACCAAGAGCGGGAAAAAAGGGAAGACGAATATTGAATATCAATATTCTATCGGCTGGCAGCAAGCCCGTAAAAAGCTCGATCTGATGAACGCTCGGGAATGGGGCGAACTTTATCTGGAAATCGCATCGGCTGAGAATATCAGCGAAACCGGACTTACCGCTGAAAAAGTAGCACAATTGGGTGAAGGTACAAACTGGCAGGATGCGGCCCTGCGCACAGCGACAACCCAGAATCATCAGCTTTCGATAAGCGGCGGAGATGATAAGACAAGGTTTCTCTTATCTGGTAATTACAGCGATCAGGATGGAATCTTGCTGAACACGGGCTTTAAGCGTTATAGCGGACGGTTCAACTTTGAAAGGGACTTATTCCCGAACCTGACTGTAGGTTTGAATGTTACAGCCAGTAAAATGGATCAAAGCGGATTGAGCAGCTATAACGGACTGTATGTGAACGGTGTTTCAAACTCGCTCGATTATGTATTGAGGATACCGCAGGTGGTTTCTATATACAATCAGGATGGAAGCTATAATTACAATAACCTTTTCGAAAAAGGGGATTTGCGATTTGGCGACCGTACCGTAAATGCCATATCGGATCTGGTTAATACTACATCGCAGACAAAAAATAATACTCTCATCGGAAACTTTTTCGCTAAATATACTATCATCCCCTCGTTGGTGGCTAAGGTCAGCGCAGGAACCAATCTGAGTAATACGACTCTCAATTTTTTCGCGCCTTCCAGCGCTGCGGCAGGTTTTCTGGCTAAAGGGTATGGAAGTATCGGAAACAAGCGGTTTGATTCGTGGCAATATGAATATACGCTCAATTACACAAAGAAGCTGAATAAAGACCATTATGTGGATATATTGGCCGGTTATACGACCCAGACCACCGATATAGAATACTCGATAGCATCGGCCAGTAATTTCGCTAACGAACAATTATCTTACCATAACCTGCAGGGAGGCGCCACTCTCTTATCTCCAAGTTCGGGCGGTTCGGAATCTATCCTCAATTCGGTACTGGGAAGGGTCAACTATTCTTTCCTCGGTAGGTACAATCTTACCGGAACATTCAGGGCGGATGGTTCTTCCCGGTTTGCAAAAAATCATAAATGGGGTTATTTCCCGTCCATCGGTTTGTCATGGAACGTCAGCGAGGAACCTTTCCTGAAAAATAATAAGGTCATCAATGATCTTAAACTGAGGGGAAGTTTCGGGGTTGTCGGCAATCAGGAGATAGGCGACTACCGGTATGAAGCGACATACGCTACAAAGGTATATTCTTTCAATAACCAGCTCGTTACGGCTTACGGCAGGGCTAATGCTGAAAACCCCGACCTGAAATGGGAAGAAACATCGCAATATAATCTGGGTTTTGATCTGAATCTGCTTAACCGCAGACTAGGCATTATAGCCGATGTTTATTATAAAAAGACAAGCGACCTGCTGCTGGATGTGCCTGTGGAAATAACAACAGGATTCAGTACCATGCTTATGAATGTGGGCAATGTTACAAATAAAGGAGTGGAATTCGCATTGACAGGCAGCATTATAGATCAGAAAGACCTGCAATGGAATCTGTCTGCCAATATTGCTAAAAATGTGAATGAAGTCACCAATATCGGTAATCTGGATTATTTCCTGTCCGGTAATACGATCATAAGGAAAGGGGAATCTTTGGGCTCTTTCTATGGTGTTGTCTTCGATGGAATAGTACAAACCGGAACAGATATTTCGAAAGTGCCTGCGCCGAGCTGGAAAACGAATGTTGAGCCCGGTGATGTAAAATATGTCGATCAAAACAACGACGACAAAGTTACTCAGGATGAGGACAGAGTTGTTTTAGGTTCTATTCAGCCTGATTTCACATACGGATTTTCGACCACACTGAGATATAAATCATTGAGCTTATTTGCAGCTTTTCAGGGTAGTAAAGGCAATCAGCTATACAATCAGCTCCGGCAGGAACTGGAATCACCATCCACCAGCTACAATGTATTAGCCACACTCCGTGACAGATGGACGCCGCAGAATCCGTCAAACACAATTGCTAAAGCCTCTGTCACATCGGCCACATGGCTCGATAGCCGCTATATCGAAGATGCCTCTTTTCTACGTCTGAAAAATATAACTCTGAGTTATGTCCTTCCTGTGAAAATAACAAAGGCTCCTCAGACAAAATTCAGAATTTTTGCAACGGGGCACAACCTATTGACCTTTACCAAATATAAAGGATACGACCCTGAAGTGTCCAGCGGTATAGATTCCGGAGCATACCCCACAGCGAAAACAATATCTTTTGGCGTGAATATATCTTATTAAACAGCTTACTATAAAATAATTAAATCAGAAAGAAATGAAGAAGTTATTATATACCTTAATATTATCGGTGACAATTCTTTCATGCAGCGATAGTCTTGATGTAACACCCATAGGCAAACTGATGGGCGGAAACTTTCCCGTAACGGATGAGGACGCCATAGCCCTCACCAACGGGATTTATACGCCGAATGTCGGCATAAGTACCTCGCTGGCGTACATGATAGATCTGACCACCGAAACCACTGTTTCGGGGGAGAATCCGAATAGTGGAGGAGGATTATTGGGTTTGATACAGTGGGAGCCGACCAATAGTTATGTGACATCGGTATGGACTGCTTTTTATGTAGGCATTACAAGCGCAAACGATGCCATAGATAAATTGTCGGAATCCAAAACCGTTTCAGAATCCATTAAGAAACGCTCTATCGGCGAAGCCCGGTTCCTGAGGGCATACTACTATTATTATGCAGTGCAGTTTTGGGGAGAAGTGCCGCTTGTCTTACATAATGTTGATGGAAAAAATACGACCCGTGCGTCGATAGATGAGGTGTATGCACAGATTGAAGACGACCTGAAAAATGCCGCGGATAATTTGCCGGATGTAAGCAGTTATGCAGACAGCGATAAAGGCAGGGCGAGCAAAGGCGCTGCTTATGCATTATTGTCAAAAGTATATCTGGTATGGGCGCAAACATCTGAAAGCGGGGGCGACACAGCCCGCAAAGACAGATTCCGGAAATCTGTAGACGCAGCCAATAGTGTAACAGGATACGAACTGGAAGAAGATTTTCTGGACAACTGGAATGTAAATAATAAGAACGGGAAAGAAAGTATTTTCTCAACTCAGCATGCTTCCGGTACTGCTACCGACGGTAGCGGAGGAAACCATTTGGCCCATTGTGCCTTTTCCAGCGGTTTCAGTAATTCTACTCCTCACGTACTTATTTCGGATAATAAATATTATGACGCTTTTGACGATCGTGACCAGAGAAAAAGCGGGACATATGCCAAAGAGTTATACAATCCTTCTACAAATTCGGTCTTTACATTCACCCGTCCCCGCTATCGTAAATATATCGACGCCAGCGACCCGTTGGGATCGGCCAGTAACCGCAATATCAACAGGTCTATTATACGCTATGCCGATATTTTGCTGGTAAAAGCAGAAGCAATCAATGAACTGAATAACGGACCGACAACAGATGCTTATGACGCAATAAACCAGGTGCGGAGAAGAGCTTTCGAACATTTCCCTCTAAATCAGACATCTCCGGACGATTTGCCGGCAGGACTTGATTACAACGGCTTCAGAAAAGCGGTTCAGCAGGAAAGGATGTTTGAACTTACCTATGAGCAAAGCCACTGGCTCGATCTGGTAAGATGGAGAATTTACGTCAAGACCTTAAAGGAATCGGGATTAGACGAGAGTTACAAGAAAAGTTCCGTAAGCCTCAAAAACTACCGATTTCCTATACCTCAATCCCAGCGGAATATAAATCCTGAAGGTTTATGGCAAAACTGGGGATACGACGGTTATAACGAATCGAAGACCGGTGCAAACCCTTATGCCGGATTCGAATAAATAAATTATATAATAGAAACCCATTAAAAAGAACAGTATGAAAATCTATTCACAGGATACAAAAAAACGGATAAGTGTATTGGCTATTATTATACTTTCCGTATTTGGAACAACGTCAGTTGATGCACAGACCGATAATGCTAATACAGGTCCCAATTCTGTATTTGTAAAAGATGCGGTTAAAAAGACATTTGAACAGAATGCCAGTCCATTGCGTAACTATCTTTTCAGCAGGCGGGAAGCACTCATTAAATTGCAAAGCCTGCCAAGTGAGGAATTACAGGCTGTGACATTAGAAGCCCGTACCACAGCAGAGCAGAGGTCGGGCTTACGGAGAATGCGTATCCGCGGCTTCCAGATCATAAGCGATAGCGGGACGGACTTTGCGGGTTACAATGTAGGGCCGGGTTCACCTGAATCGCAGGTTGCGATCATAGCCAGCGATTTAGCAGATAGTTACCTTAATCAGGCAGCCCTGAGAAACATACCTGTCGATTCATTAAGAATCGAAATTATAAATCGTCTGGATGCCGCTCCTACAAATAAAGTAAACTATCCCCGTAACTTCCTCTATACTGCATATATAAAATCATCAGCGGATGATAAGCAACTGGAAGAATTACGGAAGGCCGCGGAAGCAAATTCTCCGATATTCAATTTCATCCTTAAACCGCAGGTAGTGACCGGGGAAATTGATTATACCCGGACTCCCGATAAGCTGGTGATACCGGAAGGAGGGCAGCCCGGACTCCGTGAATATCTGAAATATAAGCGTGCCGCGTACTTACATCTTCAGGAAGAAGGTAAGAAACGGGAAGAAGAGAGAAAGAAGAATCCATCGCTGGCGAATAATGAGAACCGTAATCCTCTGGTGGTTACAGTAAACAATAATGGTGTCCGCCAGCTTCAGATACGCCAGTTCCGTATATTGCACGACAACCCTGCATATCTGGGAGGAAGCGATCTCGGACCTACCTCTCAGGAACATCAGTTAGGCGTGTTGACAAGCTGCCTTACTCATATTTTCCTGATTCAGGCTGCTGCCCGCCAGATTCCGCTCGATTCGCTGGAAGTGAATGTAAAAGCCACTTCCGATATTCGTGCCGGGCGCAGTGGTTTTGAGAATGTCCCCGGCTATCCGTATGGGATTCATTATACTGTGCATGTGAAATCTCCGGCAACATACGAACAAATCAAAGTGTTGCGGGATGCCGTAGAAGCAGTTTGTCCGATATACAACTTATTGAAGGATGAACAAACAATAGAAGGCCGTATAGTTAAAATAGGTGATTAGGTAAATCCAGATCGTGGATTTGTTGGAAGTGCTTCTTGCAGGCACTTCCAATTTTTATAATTAATTCGAAAAATATGAAGAGAATTTATACCATTATATTGTTGACTGTCTTTCTTTTTCCCATTTATACAGGTTACGGATATTCGGCCTATGGCAAAGAACCGGTCGGTATCGACTTTTTTACGAAAGTTAGGAGCATTTCTAATCTGAAAGAAAATAAAGGGGATATATTCTTTATCCTTCGACAGCCGGATTTAGAGAGAGACACATACCGGAGTGACTTATATCAGCTGGTGGATGGAAGGGAGTTAAGACTGACATCTTCAGAAAATGTCTCCGACTACTTTTTTCTTAACGATACTATTATTTTCAAAAGTGTACGCGATGAAAAGGACAAAGAAAGACTAAAGAAAGGAGAGCGGCTTACAATATTTCAGAAATTGACCAAAGGTTATCAGGAAGCAACAGAATGGTTACGGTTGCCTTATGCTGTAAAAGATATCCGGCTGATAGACGGAAACCGTTTCTTTTTTACCGCTTCTTATCGGTTGGCTCCGGAAAAAGAATCCCGGACGGAGATACTCAAAGACAAAAAAGAAAATGGAAAGTATCGTATCTTCGATGAATTACCCTTTTGGTCGAATGGTCAGGGTGATATCAGTGGAACCCGTACCCACCTTTATTATTATGATAAAGGGAAAATTACCGGCCTGTCAGATTCTCTGGAAACGGTTTCCGACATAGAACTTAGTCCCGATAAGAAGCATTTGGCTTATATTCGTAAAACATATCAGAAGAAGGCTTCGCAAAATAACGGTCTGGTATCATTGAATACCGGAACATTGGAGAAAAAAGAATGGAATTTGTTCAATAAAGCCGTTTACTCCCAAATCCAGTTTGCGGACAATAATGAATTTGTCGTTCTGGTCAATCGCAGTTTAGAACGTAACAAACAGGAGAATCCTGAATTTTATCGTCTGAATTTGACTTCGGGGAATATTAATGAAATATATGACGGCGATTTGTATGCGATAGGCAATAGCATAGGCTCTGATATCAAATCGGGGGGCCGTAGCAAAATCACATTTGATAAAGACGGGTTTAATTTTGTTTCAACGGTGATAGATCAGGCTCCACTTATCCACATAAATTACAAGGACACCTCTATATCCGTTCGTTCGCCGGAAAATATCTCTATAAACGATTATGTGCCATATAAGGATGGCTTCCTGATTGTAGCCATGGCAGAGCAACAGGGTGAAGAAGTGTATTTTCTCAACAGTAAAGGAGAGATTTCCCTTTTGAGTTCCATTAATACGGCCCTGTTTGAGAACCATAATGTTGTGAAACCTATAGAAATAAAATTCAGAAATGAAGATGGACGGGAACTAAACGGCTATATCCTGCCTCCGGCCAATTATAAGAAGAACGAAAAATACCCGGCTATATTAAATATACATGGAGGCCCGAAAGCAACTTATGGGACAGTATTCTTTCACGAGATGCAGTATTGGGCAAATCAGGGTTATGCCGTTCTATATACCAATCCCACAGGCAGTAATGGGAGGGGAAACGCATTTACTGATCTGCGGGGTAAATTCGGCTCTGTAGATTATAACGATCTCATGGCTTTTGTGGATGCAGCGATAGAAGAGGTTCCGTTTATCGACAGAGAACGTTTGGGGGTTACCGGCGGATCTTACGGCGGATATATGACCAACTGGATAATCGGACATACCAATCGATTTAAAGCGGCGGCTTCGCAACGGAGCATCTCTTCATGGATTTCCTTCAGCAACACGAGTGATATCGGACATACTTTTACCGAATCGTATATCGGTCATAATCTATGGACAAACAGTGAGCTACTGTGGGACCAGTCTCCCCTGAAATATGCAGATCAGGTAAATACACCAACGTTGTTCCTCCATAGCGATCAGGATTACAGATGCTGGTTGGTTGAAGGTGTGCAGATGTATTACGCCCTTCAATATTTTGAAGTCCCGACCCGCCTGATAATATTCAACAATGAAAACCATGAATTATCCCGGTCAGGGAAACCTACAAACCGGATCAAACGCCTGGACGAAATTACCCGGTGGTTTCAGAAATATTTATAGACGGAGATTTTTGTTCTCATTTGGAAAATACCATGTTAGTGGTATTTTTCTTTTTTTATAAAGGATATAACTTCGCTGGTATTAAAGTCATCCGGAAAATAGAGTACGGAGTAACATAAAAGAGAAGAATATGTCTAAAGAATCTGATTTTTTACTGAATGCGGGAGAGCAAACCAAAGCAATTCATGGAGGGGAATTTCCCGATCCTGTAACTAAAGCTTCCTCCCCGAATCTAATAATGTCCACAACTTTTATTACAGATGCCGACGCCGGATTTTCCGTTGAAGGCCTTGACGAAAATGACTCATGGCTTTATTCCCGTTGGGGTAATCCTACCGTTCATCAACTGGAGGAAAAACTGGCTATTTGCGAGGGGGCCGAAACGGCTGTTGCCTTTGCGAGCGGGATGGGCGCCATCGTCGCATTACTTTTCCATTTACTGAAGGCCGGAGACCATGCGATTGTAAGTGATGTAGCCTATGCAGCCCTTGCTGAATTGACGAATGAAATGATTCCCGGGTTGGACATTGAAATCACAAAAGTGAATACCTCCGATCTGAAGTCTCTGAAAGAGGCTGTCAGATCAAACACCCGCCTGATATATATAGAGACCCCTTGTAATCCCCTGCTGCGCCTTACAGATATCGCCGCCGTGGCGGAAATTGCACGGGAAGCAGGTGCGAAGTTGGCTGTAGATTCAACATTCGCAACACCTGCCGCTACGAAACCTTTGGTACTGGGTGCCGGTTTTGTGGTACATTCACTTACCAAGTATTTAGGCGGACATGGTGATGCTTTGGGCGGAGTCATTCTGGGTAGTAAAGAAAATCTGGTTCCTTTAAGGAAAAAGACAGCCATCCGTTTTGGCGGAGTATTGAGCCCGTTTAACGCATGGCTGATATTAAGAGGTTTAGCTACATTTCCTCTTCGTATGCGGGTTCATCAGGAGAATGCTCTCAAAATTGCAGCATATCTGGAGAAACATCCGAAAGTTAAGCGTGTATTTTATCCGGGTTTGCCGTCACATCCTCAATATGAACTGGCAAAGCGGCAAATGAAAAATTTCTCGGGAATTATTACGTTCCAGATAGATAACGGAAGGTCACAGGCCCGCAAATTTGTGGAGAGATTACAAATAATTCATTATGCAGTTTCGCTCGGTCATCATCGTTCTTTGATCTTCTATCTGGATAGCAATGAATTATTAAAAACTTCGTTTAAATTCTCAACTCCTCAGCAACTGGAATCATGGAATGATTTTGCAGGAGACGGACTTTTTAGATTATCTGTAGGTCTGGAAGATGCCGAAGACTTAATTAGCGATCTGGAGAGGGCGCTTGTCTGAAAAATATTGCCAAAGCGAATCAGATATTAAAAACTTTATCTATGTATTTAGCTGATAGCCTTTAGCCGCCGGCTGATAGTTCTTTGACAGATTGGAATGGCCCCTCCATTGACTACACTTCGTTCCGTCGAACGTTGTTTCTCTCCAAAGGGAGGCTACAGAGAGGCTAAAAAGTAATAGGTAGAAAAAGTGTTACCTTTGTTACCTTTTCAAAGTAGTAAGTATTGAGTAATAAGTATAAAGGGCTTCTAACTGTTAACTGATGACTGATATATGTGTAACCTTTGTAACCTTTTAACAGTTACGAGTTACTTGGCCCTTTGGACAGTTACAAGTTACTGGTTGGCTGGCGCCCTGTTTTGTTTCACGCAAAGACGCAAAGGCGCAAAGTTTTTATATCTTACCAGTTGTTAACTGATGACTGCTAACTGTTAACTGAAAATAGTGTTACCTTTGTTACTTTTTTAAATTGGAAAGGTAACAATGAAAAACATTGCAAAAGTGTCAACTTTGTCAGGTTTTTGAAAAAGTAACAAAAACACAATTCTTAATTATTCATTCTTAATTTTTAATTGTTTCCGTTACTTTTGTTACCTTTTAACTATATATAGTTAATTAATATAAATTATTGTTGGTTTCGAGGTTCAAAAGCAGGCGGATAAAAGTTGATTAAGAGTGATAATCTCACACTCGTCGCTTTAATAGTCTGTATCTTCAGAGAGCGGGCTATGGGTAGCCGGGTGTACTTCGGTTTGGTCCTGGTTTAATTGCTCTTTAAAGAATGCCTTAACTGTCTCCCATGAATAGTAGGGGGCGGTATGGCTCTTTAACGGTAAATTTACTTCATTTTCATTTAAAAGAAGTTTTACCAATATCTCATTCTTCTTATTACGGAAGAAGATAAGTTGCAGATTAGCCCCCATAGGAGAAACACGATAATCCTGCCAGGCGAGATGGAATTTTTCCATATCGGTCTCCTTATTACTACATCCTTCGACCTGCATCAGTGCAAGCAAGCGGATAAGGTGTGTATCATGTCCGAAACGGAGATCGGCCGCGGGAGTTCCTTCTTTTATAGCGATTTCCGCACTTTCCACTATATTGCGTAGTAAAGGTATGGCGCAACGGGGCATCAAACCACCATTAAGCGGAGCATTGGCATTGCAGACATACATGCGTGCATTTACCGTTTTCCAAATGCCGACTAGTTCTTCGTATTGGAAGATGTCATAGAAAGTAACATCTATGTCTACATTCTGCATATCGGCTGCAATCCAGTAGATTCCACGCATAAGGGCATCCTGATTTGTTATTGCATCGGGATTTACAAATAGTGAAGCCATCAGGCGTTCCGGGCGAACGTTTTTCTTCTCAAAATCACGGAAACTGCGTCTCCATGGAGCTGGTCTTTTTTCAGAAGAAAACTTTTCTCCTTCCGGTGAGGTGTAGGCGATATAATCCATATATCGCTGGTAAGGCCTCCGGTCTACGTGCAATGCAGGGTTCAGTTCTTTCAGACGTTCTGTGAAATAACTCATACTCATGGCACAGCGTAGCGAGGTGGACGAACGGGCGTCAATATATGCATCTCCGCGGAATACCTGAGGAAAATTATGGTACATCCGCCCGGCTATTTCACGTTGCTGCCGTTCACCCAGAGGGGTTATATTGCCGCTCTTGCCCCGGGCGTCTTCCCATACTTGTTGCAGGCGTTTACGGACATCTATGCCCAGCGGAGTCAATTCGGAACGCTGATAAAGCGAATCGAAAACGTGCAGGACTTCTATATAACGTTCGTCCGATGTCATCCAGCGGGAACCATGACGGCCATAGTGACTGATGTAGAACGGTTCGTATCCTTCCGGTGCAGGAGTATAAATCTCAGGAGGAGCGGGATAAGCGTAATAAATACTTCCGGTTTGTTCTAGAGTCGGTTGAGAGCGGACTGAAAGGGTACACAGCAAATATAATATGAGTATGATACATTGCCTCATATGCATTATTTTTTAATTATTAGTCTTCAGATTACGGACATTTTTCTGTTTAATGCCTTCAGCCGCATGATCGGGCCGGATATCGCCCCAGGTAACAGTGCAGTCATCGAGCCGGATATCAGATGCTGTATCCAGATAGAAACTATAAGTCTTGTCGTGGATAAAGCCTTCACCGTCGCAGGGACGCTTGTCGTAGATGCCGCCCTCGTATGCAGTACGTTTCTGTAATAGCAGGTCTACATCCTTGAAATAGATATGATTGACTTTGTCGGGAGTATCCCCGCCTATAAAGATACCGTTCTCACTGGTACACTTGATATTCGAGAAATAGATACGGCTTACTTCTCCGCATCGGCCTTCGGTAGCTCCTTTCGGGAAACGCCAGCCTGCATCTTTGTGATTGCCTATGGCACGTGGGTAAGAGGTGATGTAAATCGGTTCGGCTTTTCCCCACCATACATCGGAGAAGAACATGCAGTCCACGATCATATTTGAGAATATTACGTTGGTGACAGTTCCTTCGTCGCGGTTCTGGATGCCTATGCCACGGTTGCTGTTCTTGATAATGCAGTTATTGAACAGTACATTATTGATTTTATCCATATTCTCCGACCCTATCTTGATGGCGCACGAACGGGAGATCATGGTGCAGTTTGTTACAACAATGTCCTCGCAAGAACCGTATTCTTCGAACTCCCGCCGGTTTTTCAGGCATATACAATCATCACCGGACTCGATATGGCAGTTGGCAATGCGTACGTTCTTGGAATGGTCTATATCGATGCCGTCGCCGTTGCGTATCTTCAGGTCGTTTAGTATGGTAATGCCATCGATGGAAGCATCGTTGCAGCCGATAAGGTGAACAGTCCAATAGGCACTGTTGCGGATGGTAATATCTCTTATCACGGTTTTCTCCACATTGATGAGAGTCAATACATGCGGGCGGGGATCGAAGTCGGTCACAGGCTTCAGTTCATAAGAGTCTTCCAACTCTTTTCCCATGAATGCGATGCCGTTCCCGTCAATCGTACCCGTTCCGGTAATGGAGACTTCTTTCAGATCTTTCCCGTGTATCCACATCATGCCTTCGCCCCGGTTGTCGCGGAAAGCACTTTGTGTATATACCGTCTCATCAGGATTGGCGAGCAGGCGGGAATTGGATTCCAACCGGAGTTCGACATATGAAGCCAGCTCAAAGGGACTGCACATAAAAGTATGTCCTGCGGGGATAAGTACTGTGCCGCCACCCGATTGAGAACATGCGTTAATAGCTGCCTGTATTGCTGTGGCATCATCGGTCTTTCCGTCTCCCTTAGCACCATAATCTATAATGTTATAGGTGCTCTCGCCTGTTTTCGGACTATTGCAGGCACCTAACAGGGAGATGGCGCATAAGATAAACAAAAGTGCTTTAATTTTCATAAATATAGCTTTTCTGATTGATTACTTGTCTATAGTTAGCTTTTCACAGCCTTCGTATCTGAAGGCCTCATATTGACTATCCGGCGCTTTCTCTCCTTTCACCCTTATCAGGGTCAAATCGTTGATTTCCCTGAAAAGGTAAGCGCTTTCCCAGAGCTTCTCCGGTTTGTCTTTGTTCCAGCGTACAAGACAATCGACAAGGGATAGTTCATCTACGCCATGAAACAGGAATCCGTTACGTGATCTTTTATCAATAGCGTCTTCCGGTTCCATAAATAGCTGTATGTCGCGGAGGCGGATATTTTTCATCCGGTTACTGAAGCCTTCCATCCGGATACCGCTCTGTCCGTAGGCAATGATGTTACTAAGCGTAATGTTCTCTATGTTTCCGGCTGACGGAATGTTCCCGCGCTTCTGTATCGTGAACCAGACAGGATCGCCATTTCCCCACCAGAATGTTTCTTTGCGTACAGTATTGATAGTCATATTAGAGAAGATCACATTGCGCACAGTGCCTCCGTCGCGGACGATGATGTTTAGCCCCCGGTTGGCCCGGTTGATAACACAGTTGGATGCGGTTATATATTCGAAATCGCTGTGTGATTCTGTTCCTATCTTCAAGGCTGCTGAAGAGGAAGTCAGAATGCAATTACTGATGGTAATATATTGGCAGGGTTGAGTTTTCCCGTTCTGGCGGGTTGTTTTCAGGCACAGGGCATCATCCCCGGTATCAATCCGGCAATTACTGACCGTCACATTGCTGCAACCGTCAATATCCAAACCATCCGCGTTAACGCCATTGTGAGGATCGGATATGATATATATACCGTCAACAGATACCCTGTTGCACCATTGCAGGTGTACCGACCAGAAAGAAGATTCAACAACCTGTATGTCCCGGATACGAATATTGGTACATCCAGTGAAGTTGATCGCTCCCGGACAAGGCGGCACTTTCTTGAACTTGCTCTGATAGTCTACACCATATAATCCGGCATTGACGATCTCCCGCGCGGTTATAGAGTCTGTAACTTCAGTCTTTGGCTCTCTACGGTATCCGATACGCTCAGCCTGACAGTGCAATGTACCTTGTCCGGTGATGGAAATATCCCGGGCATTGACTGCGCCGACCAGCATCTCGGCCTCGGCATTATCGGCCGCACCGATCTCTCTGGTGAAATTACTGAAGTCTTCGCTTCTTCTGCTGGCATAAAGTGTAGCGCCTGCTTCGAGATGCAGGTTTACAAAGCTTTTGAGCTGAATTGTACCACTGAGATAATTACCGGGCGGGACTAATACTATACCTCCTCCATGAGCCGCACAATCATCCACTGCTTTTTGTATGGCCTTTGTAGAGAGTTGTGTAGTATCAGGAACAGCCCCATAGTCTACGATGTTATAAACTGATTGAGACCATGCCGCAGAACTGCAAAGGGCAAGCAGAAACAGTATAGTAATTCTTAGAGATGTTATCATGTATATCCTTTCTTTATATCTTTACTTCATCATATCAGGCGGGCAATCCTCTGGTTTGGTTCCCCATTCCCGGTTAGGCTTGTTACCCATAACAAATTCGATTGTTCCGCCATTCATTATATCCTGATGGGTAATGTAATTACGCGTATAAGGTTTTCCGTTTAGCGTTGCCGATTGTATGTAGATGTTCTCTCCGGATGTATTCGGAGCCTTTACTGTAAAGGCCTTTCCATTTTCCAGATGCAGGGTAAGATTGGGGAATGACGGGCTGGCAAGCATGTAATATGGCGTACCCGGGCACACAGGATAAAATCCCATAGCTGCAAATATGTACCATGCCGACATCTGTCCCGCATCATCATTACCCGAAAGTCCCCCTGGTGTATTCATATACTCTGTTGCCATAATATGGCGTACGGTACGTTGGGCTTTCCACGGTTCTCCTGCATAGTTAAACATAAAGGCAATCTGATGGCATGGCTCGTTTCCGTGCCAATAGCGCTGTTCGCTGAACATGGAGTCCAGCTTCACTATATAGTTTGCTTTACCACCCATACACTCCATCAGGCCATATGGGTCGTGAGGAGCGTACCATGTATAGTGACAAGGGGCTCCTTCGGTAATGAACCGGGCAAAGTCGAAAGCATTATCTTCATTCAGGAAAGTACCGTTGGCATGACGTCCCTGAGCGTATCCTGTGCGGGGATCAATGACGTTCCGGTAATTAGCCGCACGTGATATCAATTCCTGGTAATCTTTCGTTTTACCTAAAGATTTAGCCATCTGTGCAAGTACGAAATCATCATAGGCATATTCTAAAGTCCGCGAAGTCTGTTCATTGGTATGAAATGCATCCGCTACGGCATCCTCAAGGGGAATATAGCCATATTTGAGATAAGATGTCAGCGCCCGGCGTCCCATACCATTTCTGTATTCATCCGGATTTGCAGGAGTCTCGAAAGCATTCTTTCTCATCCCTTCATATGCCTTTTCAATATCGAAATTGCGGATGCCTTTGCTATATGCGTCGCCGATAGCGGCAATAGAATGATCGCCTATCATGGCTGCAGTATAGCTGTTCCAGCAAGGAAAAATGGGTAGCCAGCCGCCTTGTTCGTATTTATGTACAAGCGATTGCATCATGTTTCCGCCTTTGGTGGGAGAGAGTATGTTGATCAGCGGATGTAGTGCACGGTAAGTATCCCACATGCTGTAATCCTCATAGTATGTTTCCCCCTCGGGTAACTGACGTATCGGAAGGCCTTTGGCAAAAGACGGATAACGTCCATCCACATCGTTGAACGTACGTGGCAGGAAAGAGGCACGGTAGAAGGCGCCGTAAAACTTTTCTTTATCCACAAGGTTCTCTGCTTCCACCTGTATTGTGGAAAGGTGTTTCTCCCATATCTTGTTTAGCTCTGTTTTTGTATGGTCAAAGTCCCAATGAGGAATTTCAGCTTCCAGATTATGCATAGCTCCTTCTTTGCTGACAAAAGATGAAGCGGCCTTTATCAAGACCTCTTCCCCTTCCTTCACATCGAATTCTAAATATAAGCCTATTTGCTTAGCATTTTCTATTTGTGTGGTATGCGAAAATAAGGAGTGCCCCTTATATGTCCCATAGCCTGTTATTTTCTTCTTGAAGCTGATGATAAAATGACCACTGTATCCGGCAGGTTCTCCCCAGCCCTGATAAATGCGGTGAACAGGATTATATCCGTAAATCAGATTGTTGAGTGTATCGATAGAGATGTATCCTTGTCCTTCGTCGCTGTTAGGATTGACAATCAAATATCCCTTCCCTGCTTTCTTATACGTAAAACGGTAGATAGCCGAACGGGAACGGGCAGTCATCTCGGTATAAATATTCTCGTCGGGTAGGAGAGTGGCATAATAAGACGGGGTCGCTTTTTCTGTCTGGTGCGAAAAACGGGTTGCCCGTGATTCAGGCTGGCAGCGCAGAGTCCCGTAAAGAGGCATGAGGGTCATTGAACCATAATCCTGAGTACATCCGCCTACAATCCAATGAGAGTTTCGGAAGCCTTGTAGCAATGTGTCTGCATAATAATAAGGAGCGATACACTTCTGTTCCGTATCGCGTGTTTGAGGAGTCCAGAAATTCATACCATTCGGCTCGAGTACCGCAGGAAGTGTCTGTCCGTACTCCTCTGTATTCTTTCCGAATTTACCTGCTGTATGAGTTGTGCTTGCAGCGGTGCCGACACGGGTATCAATGTATTTTATCCGCGAATCCTCGATAGTATTGCGATAGCCTCCGGAGCACGACATTGTAAACTGTAGCAATATAATAGCCAGCAGTGCGAAGCAATATGTGTAAATGGTTTGTCTCATTTATATATTATTAATATCCTATTTGGGAAATGAGGGGTGAAGCAATGCCTGTCAAGATTTTCGAATCAGCAATAGTCCTATTGATTGACGGGCAGGAAGCAGGCAAAATGAGTAAATAGAACTTAGACTCCATCTTCATAGTATTCATTGTTTAGGGTGATATGCAAAATTAGTGGCTTATCCTTTAAGAAAAGAGGAAAATAAGAAAGATTGGGCAGAAAATAGTAAAGTGGAGAATTTACACTTTACTATTTATGTTCAGTTTAGATCTTATCAAAGCATTTATTCAACTCTAACGAGAGCTATATATAAATATGCGGTAGAGCCTACGAAATACTTATCTTTTATTAAGTTTAGAACTTGGCAGATATCCGAAAAACTCCTTGAAACATTTTGTGAAATATTTTGGATCATTGAATCCTACGGCATAAGCTATTTCAGAGACATTTATATCTCCCGGACCTTCTTGTAGCATTCTTTGCGATACATTTAACCGGTAATTCTTCATGAATTGCCCGATGGGTTGTCCTGTCAGATCCTGCATTTTCTTGTTTACCAAAGTCTTGCTGTACCCCATGTCACGGACAAAGCATTCCAGATTGTACTCCGGATCAGCATAATTTTCTTTCATCAGGTTCACGGCGTTGGTAATAAATGTCTTATCCCTCGATTCTTCCTGTACGTGTAATTCTTCCACATTGCTGCTTGCCGAAAACATCTTTTTGTACCTATTCCGCAAGTTGAGTATATTACGGATACGGAGCCGTAGCACCTCTTCATCGAAAGGCTTACAGAGATATTCATCTACGCCGATTTCAAAACTTCTTTTTTCCTGGAGTTCCGAACGGACTGCTGTAAGCATGAGGACAGGAATATGTGAAGTCGCCAGATTCTCTTTGATGTGCCGTGATAGTTCCATGCCATCCATTACAGGCATCATAAGATCGCAAACAATCAGGTCAATGGTATGCTTCTGTACAATCTGCAGGGCTTCTTTTCCATCTTCGGCCTCGAACAGACGGTAATCACCCTCAAGTAGCATACGGATATATGAACGCATATCCTTGTTGTCTTCTACGATAAGAATCGTTTCTTTCTTTGTTCCGTCAGCCGGTTGTAATATATTCAGCCGGTAATTGTTTTCCGGTGTTTTCCGCTCTTCTTCCGCAGTTAGTTCTATATCTCCGGCAGGAATTAGTGGCATCAGTATGCGGAACGAGGCTCCCTGATCCGGATTATTACGCGCCCATATTTCCCCATCATGCAGTTCTACGATTTTCCAGCAAAGGAAAAGTCCGATCCCTGTACCGCTTTGACCATAAACAGGGTATTTCTGCACTTTTTGGGACTGATAAAAGCGGTCAAATATCTTTTCCATGTCTTCTGTCACGATACCATGTCCTGTATCGCGTACGTTTATATAAAGAGCCTTTTCCCTGTCGTGTCTTTTGACTGATGCTATAAAAATGCTGATACGTCCATTGTCCGGTGTAAACTTGATGGCATTCGAAATCAGATTTACCATCACTTTACGCATATATGCGGCGTCGATGATCAGGAAAGGATCATCCAGCCGGAAATAGGTTTGTATATCTATATGTCTTTCTTTTGCAAAGACTCTGAAAGGCAGAAGCAACTCAGACATGAAATCTGGAAAGTTCTCTGGGTGCTTATCCAATACAACTTTATCCATTTCCAGCTTTCGGAAGTCCATTAGTTCATTAACCAGAGAGAGTAAGTAGCGGGAGTTCCGTTCGGCAATCTCCAATTGTGCTTTTACACCTTCGTCTTTTGTTTCTTTCAGGGCATGTTCGATAGGGCCATGAATAAGCGTGACGGGTGTACGGAACTCATGGGTAATATTGGTAAAGAAAGATATCTTTTCTTCCGTAATCTCCCTTATATGTTGTGCCATAGCTTCCAATTGTTTGTTCTGCACTGCCAGTTCTTGTGTGCGTTGTTTGACTTTCCTTTCCAGTCGTACTTTCTGTTCACGGTAAGTCCGGATTTTTCTCTTATACAATAAATAGGCTGACAAACAGGCGATTCCAATAAGTAACAGATAGAACCAGCCGGACTTATAGAAATAAGGAGTAATATCCACTTCTATTTCTGTGATCTTGTCGGACCAGCGTCCCAGTTCATCTGTTGCACGCACCTGTAATGTATAGTTTCCGGAAGGTATGGAAGTATATCGTGCCAGATGCTCTCCGGGTTGCGTTTCGTTCCACTCTTCCTCATACCCTTTTAGCCGGTATGCAAAGCGGATACGGCTACTGTTCCCATAATCCTGTGTAGTAAAGCCGATGGAGAAACGATTATCCTTTTCATGTAGAAAGATTTTAGAAGCAGAGGTTATGTCTGTCTCGAGATAATTGCCGCTGGATGGATAAATAGTGTTTCCCCCGATTGCCAGAGATGAGAATTTTACTTGCGAGTCGGGAGGTAATAAAGTTTCACTTTCGGGATGGATAACCACCATGCCGTCTATCGTAGCCAGATATATAAAATCATGTATTGCCGAATAATGGATGCCATTCCAATAAAACTGAGTAGCAGGCAATCCGTCAGCTTGCGTGTAATTACTGAATATCATCGACTGGATTTTCAATCGTGAAATTCCGTCATTGGTTGCCAGCCATAAGTTTCCCTGTCCGTCTTCTGCCATACCGATAATCGTATTGTTAGGCAGTCCGTGTCTTGTCGTATAATTTTTGAAGATGAAATGATTGTTTTTGTCATTTGTCAGTTGGTATAACCCGCTTCCATTACCCCCCAGCCAGATTGTACCGTTTTTATCCTCTATTATACTGTTTATCTTTTCCAGTTGCATTGACTCCGGATTGTCCAGTTTATACTTCAGATATTTATAATCGAATCGTTTATTGGACTTGGCAAAAGATGGCAGGTCGAGGATAAAGACCCCTTGGGTTGTTCCTATCCACAAACGTTTCTTCCGGTCGATTAAAAGGGCGTGTATAGCCTCAAATTCGTTATCGGATTGATCGAATAATATTCTGGTGAAAGTGTTTTTTCGTTTATCGTAAAAATGTACTCCACGGGTAGACCCAAACCAGATCCCATGATTAATTTTATCTTCACAGGCACTATTAATGAAATCGCCTTCCAGTTCGGGGATGATCTCGCGGGTATAGCGCTTGAAGCTACGATTATTTGGAGTGTTCAGGTCCAGGCCATTTATGCCGACTCCCCAGGTATATGCCCATAAATAGTTGTCAGAGTCTATCAGGATTCCATTAATCGTATTATTGCTAATGGAAGTGATATCATTGGGTGAAAAAAGATAATGAGTACAGACCTTATTTTCCTTACTCCATTTCATTAACCCATGCTCCACCATTCCCATCCAGAGATTACCAATTTTATCTTCACCCACTGCATTTACAGGAGTAGGAGTATCCATATTGGCAGAAGAAGTTTCGCACGACCATAGTTCGGTTTGCAGACGTTTCGGGGAAAGCACATTAACACCTCCGGTTTCTGTTCCCAGCCAGATTATCTCCCCGTCCGTGAGCAGGCAGTTGATGGCATTACAGTTGATTGTAGCGCGATTTTGTTCGCTGGTCTGGCGGATAAAAGAGAAAGTATCCGTATCTCTATGATAGACATTCAGTCCGTTAAGAGTAGATACAATTAAATGTTCCTTGTCGGTCAGTTTGATGTCTGTTATATATGCCTGGCTCAACATCCCTGCACGATGTGTAGAGTAACGGTATCTTTTCAGACTGTGTTTTGTATGATTATACTTGAATACTCCGCGGTTCGAACCAATCCACAGATATTCGCCGTCAGCCTCCATGCATGAAATACGCCAGTCTTCACTAAAGGAGGTCAGGCTATCGGATAGGATTTTTGTTTTCAGGAGATTACCGGGTTGTTTCTCTATACTGCATACTTCATTGTCTATACCTGCACAGATGGCCCATCCTATATCAAGGATGGCATGCACAGGTGAAGCGGAAGCATTCTTCAGGCGATAATAGGTTTTGATATTTCCTTTCTCATCCAGTTCTATACACCACAGGTCTTTGCTACCGGAAATCCATAAATCACCTTGTTTGTCTTTGTAAATCGTGCTGACATATTCATTCATTAGTTGTTTCAACGGGCTGTCAGGGGATAGATTCAGTTCGACGGAAGAATATGTATTGAGGTCAATGATATCAATTCCTCCTTCGGAGGCAACCCAGAGCCGTTTGTGATTGTCTTCACATATTTTGTGTATGAAGTTGTTCTTCAGATGTATAGGTGTAGCTTGTGCGTCGTAATTCAGAAATTCGTAACCGTCATATCTTCCTATCCCATGATGTGTTGCAACCCAGATATATCCATCCGAATCTTTGAAAATATCGCTCACGAAGCTGTAAGGCAGCCCTTTGCTTTCTGTTATGAACTTGAAGTTGTATTGGTCGAAAAAACGGTCAGTATTTTGAGCGAAAAGCGCCAATACTTGTATTAACCAAGTGAAGGCTAGTAATATATGTCGTTTCATGATAATCCCCGGCTTTAGTATTCTATTCGTTAGGTGCGATTAGTGCGGAAAAGGTACAACTTTATTTTTTATTTTTAATACCCTCTGCGGGTATCCGGAATGTTAACTTCACTATTTTCCTCTTCTTTTGCATCATTTTCCCCCTGTTTATTGTTTTGTTGGTTTAAATTTGCTGTAGTTAAAATCTAGAATACTATGGAAGCTAAGACATTTTCGTTTTACCCTTCAACTGATACTTATTATGAAGGACAGTAAAGATACTCTGTACCTCTTGCAACACTTTTTATTCGTGATATACTGTGAAAACTATTTGTCTAACTCTTCAATTAAATAACTGATCAAATAACCGTAATTTGTGTTGTAACATTTGGGGATATGTCTGTATACAGGTAAATCATATTTCTGCAATTGGAACAATACTTATAGATACATAGGAAAATAGGAACTGAATTTCTAACTAAAACTTTATTTTATGCTGAATGTGCAAATAAAAAGAAAAAGAACATTTACACGAGGAATGCTCTTTGTTGTGCTCTTGCTAAGTAGTGCCTTGGCATTTGCCCAGAACAAGGTGACCGGTACAGTGACAGATAAGACCGGAGAGCCACTGACAGGCGCCAATGTAGTAGTGGCAGGGACTACAACTGGTTACATTACTGACGTGGATGGTAAATATACAATAGAAGCGGAAAAAGGGCAAACCCTGATCTTTTCCTTCATTGGCTTTACCAAACAAGAAGTGAAAGTAACTCAGAATGTAATTAATATTACTTTGGAAGAAGATGCCAAGACATTGGAAGAGGTCGTGGTGGTTGGTTATGGTGTCATGACGCGTAAAGATGTGACCAGTTCTATCACTACCGTTGGCGCCGACAAACTTAATGTCGGAGTTTATTCGGACCCGGCGCAGTTACTGCAAGGTAAAGTACCCGGACTGACAATAACCCAAAGTAGTAACCCCAATGCTGCCCCTTCCATCACATTACGTGGTGCTTCTACTTTACGTACCGGAGCAGCTATGGAACCTTACTATGTGATTGATGGTATCCCGGGAATGTCTTTATCCCTGATTTCGCCGGACGATATTGAAAGTATCGATGTTCTTCGTGACGCTACGGCAACTGCTATCTATGGCTCGAAAGCGGCTAATGGAGTTATTATCGTTACTACTAAAAAAGGTAAGGCAGGACATACAAACATCAGTTACAGTGCTTATGTCGCAGTGGATAATGTGATGAAGAATTATGATGTGATGAATGCCGCGCAACTTCGTAGTTATGCACAATCGGGAGGTATCGAGCTGGTCAACGATTTAGGAGCGGATACCAGATGGCAGGATGAAGTACAACGTACAGGTTTCAGCCACAACCATAATGTCTCTATCAGTGGAGGTACCGAACAGACTTCTTACAATACCAGTATCAACTATATGGAACGTCAGGGTGTGATCAGAGGTACAGATATGGATCGACTGATTGGACGTGCGTTTGTTCAGTCAAAAGGCTTAAAAGACCGACTTACTCTGTCATTCAATATCAATGCGAGTGTAACTAACAACCACACTGTTCCTATGGATACTCAGGGAAAGAGCGTATTGGATGCCATGTATTATTACTCTCCATTGGTTCCTGTTCGCAATGATAATGGTAGCTGGTACGAAAATAGTGGTATTTCCCAAAACTATAATCCGGTAGCTTTGATCAATGAAAATATCTATGATACAGAAAGTAAACGTATTCAGGGGAATGGTAAGGCTTCGTTGAAACTCATAGATGGACTGGTTTATAATTTGAGTCTGGCCTATCAGAATGAACAGAATATCTATAGCAATTATAATTCTACCAAATCATTGATAGCCAATGGTATGGATGGTAAGGCGGAACGTTCTTCTGTAACGAATAAAAAGAAAGTTTTTGAGACATACCTGAACTATGACAAAACATTCAAAGATGTTCATAAACTTGGTTTAATGGGCGGTTATTCATGGGAAGAATCAAATGATAATGATGGATTCCAATTGACTACTTATGATTATTATAATGATGATTTGACTTATCATAATATGGGAATGGCAAATAAGATTGATAAGAATGGTCTGGGTGGCTGGGCACTTTCTACCTTGCGTATGATTTCGTTCTATGGTCGTCTTAATTACTCTTATGCCAGCAAATATTTATTCCAGGCAACTGTCCGGCGTGACGGATCGTCAGCTTTTGGGAATAACAACCGATGGGCAACTTTCCCTTCTTTTTCGGGAGCATGGCGTATTTCGGAGGAAAGTTTTATTAAAGATCTTAATATATTTGATGATCTGAAACTACGAGTGGGATATGGAGTCAGTGGTAATTCATTAGGTTTCGATGTATTTACGGCTACTCAGATTTATGGGGCAACCGGATGGTACGACCATTTGACTTCAACTGGAGAATCGGAGCAGGTTCATATACTCGGTGCTACCCGCAACGCTAATCCGGACTTGAAATGGGAACGTACAGGTATGTTCAATATAGGATTAGATTTTGGTTTCTTCAATAACCGTCTGGGCGGTACTATCGAGTATTATGATAAGCGTACGAAAGACCTGATTGCCGACTATGCGGTGTCAACTACTAAATATCAATATAACTGGTTGACTACCAATGTCGGCGAAATAAGTAATAAAGGTATTGAGTTAACGATCAATGCAATGCCGGTAAAAACAAATGACTTCACATGGGAGACTTCATTGAATCTTTCCCACAATAAAAATAAGGTTGTTAAATTATCCAACAGTACATTCTCGGTAGACTATTTCGATAAAGCGATAGACGATCTGAATATCTACATAGCGAAAAAGATTA